>JGI994J12354_10002703_pt1 | contig 17000 bp, 16 predicted proteins | sample IntmicLarv3ML3BL_FD_12354 | JGI IMG/M metagenome (IMG submission 12354) | reverse complement strand
CAAGCCTGTCAATTCCGATACCCATTCCGCCCGTTGGCGGCATACCGTATTCAATTGCCATGATAAAATCTTCGTCTATTTCAAATTCGCCTTCGCCGTATTTTATTTTTGCCTGTTCGACAAAACGTTTCCGTTGATCAATCGGATCATTTAGTTCCGAATAAGCATTTCCCATTTCACGTCCGTACATGAACAATTCAAAACGTTCGGTTAAACGCTGATCATATGATGTACGTTTTGTTAAAGGAGATATTTCAACAGGATAATCCGTGACAAATGTCGGCTGGATGAGCTTTTCTTCCGCAAATTCTTCAAAAAACGCGTTGATGATGTCTCCGCGTGTTGCTGCAGGAAATTCAACACCTGCTTTTTTAGCCGCCAAAACCGCTTCTTCGTCTGTTTGAATTTCGTTGAAATCGACGTTCGCATATTTCTTAACCGCGTCAATCATTGTGATTCTTTCAAAAGATTTAGAAAAATCTATTTCAACGCCTTGATAATTAACAACACGATTTCCGTCGAACAGTTCGTCTGCAATTGTCATAAAAATTTCTTCTGCAATCGCCATCATGCCGTTGTAATCGGTATAAGCTTCATATAATTCAATCATCGTAAATTCAGGGTTGTGTTTGACAGACATACCTTCATTTCTGAAAATTCTGCCGATTTCATACACTCTGTCGATGCCGCCTACAATTAAACGTTTCAAAGCCAGTTCCAATTCGACACGTAAATACATCGGAATATCCAGCGTATTATGATGCGTTTTGAACGGTCTTGCGTTGGCATTAGTCGGCTGAATATGCAAAACAGGTGTTTCGACTTCTAAATAACCGCGTTTATCTAATATTTTTCTGATTATTGTCATGATTTTCGAACGTGTATAAAATGTTTTTCGAACATCGGGATTGGCAATAAGATCAACATAACGCTGACGGTACCTGATTTCTGTATCGGTGAGTCCGTGCCATTTTTCAGGCAATTGACGCAAAGATTTTGAAAGCAATGTCAAACTGTGCGAATGAATAGAAATTTCGCCTCTTTTTGTACGGAATACAAGACCTGTGATGCCGATGATATCGCCGATATCCCATAATTTCAAATTTTCAAAATTTTCCTGACCGATGTCATCAATTTTAACATATACCTGAATACGGCCTTTTGCATCGGCAATATCAATGAAATTGGCTTTACCCATGTCACGCCAACCCATGATTCTGCCTGCGATACTGACATTTTGACCTTCCATTGTTTCGAAATTATCTTTAATTTCTGCTGTAAAAGCTGAAACGTCAAAAATAGTTTTTGCAAAAGGATCATTTCCGTTTTCCTTGAGTGTTTTAAGTTTTTCAATTCTGATTGCTATTTGTTCGTTTACATCCGCTATATCATTAATATCCGTATTTTCAATATTATTATCCATATTTCACCATTCATTAATTTATTTTGGGATCGCTATTTTCAAAACTTTATATTTAAATTCTCCGCCCGGTGCTATAACAACGATTTCCGTGTCTTTGGTTTGGCCCAATAAAGCTTTTCCTAAAGGACTTTGGTCGGAAATTTTATTTTGCGACGGATCTGATTCCGTTTTACCGACTAATGTAATTTTCATTTCTGTATTATCTTCATAATCCAAAACTGTTACAATCGAACCGACTGAAATCACGTCGTTGCGTAAACTTGTGTTGTCCAAAACCACTATAACTTTTAATTGTTCTTCTATTTCGCGAATACGCGCTTCCGTCACAGCTTGTTCGTTCATCGCCGCATCATATTCGCTGTTTTCGCTTAAATCGCCGAAATCGCGGGCTTCTTTTATTTTTTCCGTTATTTCAAGACGTTTAATAGTTTTTAATGTTTCAAATTCTTGCTCTAATTGTTTCAAACCCTCTGGTGTAATATAAATTGGTTTTGTACTCATTTTTTTCTCCTTAAAACTTCTTTATTCAAATATTATTAATAATATAATAATTTTTCTTTTCATTTTCTCTGCATAATTTTCCGCCGTTTTTTATTATGATTTTATTTGAACGTATATTATCTTTCCATGCTCCGATATGGACTTCAAAAATCCCCAATTTCTGGCATTCCTGCAATAATAATCTTAGTATTTCATTTCCGTATCCGTTACCCCTGCAAGACTTGGAAATCGTATATCCGACATGTCCGCCGTCAAGACGCAGCGTGTCATTTAAATAATGTCTGATTCGTCCCAGTCCGACAGGTTTTTCGCCGAAATATAACCAAAACGTCGTTTGTGGAACCCATTCTTCGGGCAATCCGATATTTTCCGAATAATTATAGTGTTTTTTCAGCCAATCATTAAATTCTGCGAAAACTATGTCTTTTGCGTCGTTATGAAAACCGTTCTCTTCTTTCTCAATGTCTTGCAGCATTTCATAAATGTCTTTGCCGTCGTCAACTGATATTTTTTTCAAGTAAAACATAAATTTCACATTTCTTATTCATTATATAACAAAACTTGTTCGGATTCCGTCGAAATTAAGTCATTTTTCAATATTTTTACAGCCATTTGCAACTGGTCATCTTCTTCATCGCTCAACGCATAAAAATTTTGAAGTTTTTCGGCGACTAAATCGACTTCATAATCGGGAATTAAGCCGATACTATCATATACATTTCTCGATTTTGTCAAATATTCGAATGTTGTGATTTTCATGCCCGCTCCGCCCGGAAGATCATATGACGTTTGTCCGACACCTTTTCCGTATGTTGTAAAACCGATTAATTTTATATTTAAAATATCTCTTAAAGACGATGCAAATAATTCGCTTGCACTCGCCGAACTTTGATTTATCAGTACTGTCATAGGCAGATCTTTAATACGCGGTTCCAATTCCGAATAATAGACTACCGAATTGTCTTTGTATTGTAAAATAACAATTTCTTCGCCTTTCGGGACTAATAAATCTACAATATTTGTTACCGAATGCAATTCTCCTCCCGGATTATTACGAACATCAAAGATAATACCTTTTAAATCAGGTGTTTCCAATATTTTACCCAACGCTTCCGAAAATTCGGGATATGCATTGGTGCTGAATTCATGTATACGTATAAATCCGATATTTCCGTCAATTATTTTATAATCAACTACACGTTGTTTAAACCGTTCACGTTTAACAATAAAATCTAATATTTCGCCGTTTCGCCGAACAGAAATATCAAGTTCCGTATCTTCAATCCCCAGCATCATGTTCATAGCGTCATTATATAAAGCTCCGTTAAAAATTAATTCACCTGCTTTTATGATAATATCTCCTGCCAATATTCCCGCTTTTTCTGCCGGTGAATTTCCGTAAACACGCCGAATATATATTCCGTCCGTAATAATTTCCGGCTGTGATGCAACAGAAATACCGATACCAGTAAAATTTCCTTTTGTTTCTTCTTTATATTCAATATATTCGGTCGGTTCATAATAAAACGCGTATTTATCGTCAATTGAGTGAATATACGAATTAACAGCATTAAATTCTGCGTTTTTTGCGTCGAAAGGCATGATACTGTGTTTTTCGATTATTTCATTTATATCATTTAATTTTCCTGAAAGCTCAGTATGCATTAACGGATAACAATAATATATATAAATTGAAATATATAATATTGATGATATAATAAAAGTTATAAATATCGTCCGTAAACTCGAACTTTTTTTCACTATTATATTCCTTTCATTTTTTTATCGGAAAAAATTTTATTAAATAGTTTTTTTTCAAAGCAAAAACTATTAATATCTAAAAATAATCTACTAAATTTTTACCGTAATCTATTTTTTAAAGTCATATCGAATCTATTGTGTCGATATGACTTTTTTTATCCAAATATAAATTAATATAACAGATTTTTCATGTGTTGTAAAGCGAAAACCAATTGATCGTCATCTTCATCGGATAATTCATCAAAATGCTGTTCTTTTTCCGCATCCATATTAGAAACATAGTTTGGTTCAAGTCCTACTTTATTAAAGCGTTCGCCGTTTGGCGTAGTATATTCATAAACAGATAATCGAACAGCCGTTCCATCTGTCAACGCAATATCTCTTTGTGCCACACCGACACCTTTTGTACGCGTTCCAACTACAACAACGTTTTCCATGACATCACGCAAAGCCGCAGCAAAAACCTCTGAAACACCTGCTGTATATGAATTTTGTATAACGATAATAGGCATATCTATACTTTTTCCGTCCGAATATTTAATTTCGGGTGTTGATGTGGTCTTAGATCTGATTGATGTAATAATTCCGACCGGCATGATTTTATCCGCCACATCAACAGCAGAATTTAAATCTCCGCCCGCATTGAAGCGAACATCAATAATCAACCCTTTTGCACCTTTTTGGACAACATCATCATATGCAACTGTAAAGTCTGCCAATGTTTCTTTAGTAAATTCATTGATAAACATATAAGCAATTTGACTTTCCAGCATTCTATATTCAACTGTTTGTATAATAAATTTTGTATGTTTAATTAAAAATGGTAAAATTTCACCTTCACCTGCGCGAATTATATTCAATTCTACAATCGAACCTTCTTCACCAAGCAACATTTGCGTTGCTTTTTTAAAACCTACTTCACTAACATTTGTACCATCAATTTCTATGATAATATCGCCGATTTTTAATCCTGATTGCTGAGCGGGAGATCCGCTTCTGACAAAGTCAATTAAAACACCGCCCGTTGCGCTGTCAAATACATACCGACAACCGATGTCAATAAACGAAGCATCAATATTAATTGCAGATGTTTTATAGTTTTTACTGTTTAAATAGTATGAATACGGATCACCCAAACCTTGGATATATCCGCTGATCATTCCGTCAAGAATTTTTTCATACCCATCCATCGGATCGATATTAACTATATAATTTTTGGTGACAACATCGTTGATTTGATTTAATTTCGAATTCATCGCTTGATTCTTGCTTAAATCATTAACCAAAACACTTATATAAAAATATGTTGCGATTGATGAAATAAATGCCGTCGCAACGATAAGAAAAAAAACAGTACCGTATCTTACACCTTTTTTCATCTATACCTCTAACTAAAAATGATTCTTCGGAATTTCTTTATTTCCTGGTGACACATAGTCAAGCGGATTTAACGATTTTCCGTCAAGATAAACTTTAAAATCCAGATGATTACCCGTCGAACGGCCTGTTGAACCGACATAACCGATAACATCGCCTCTTGAAACAAGATCCCCAACTTTTACAATATATTTTGTCATATGATTATAATATGTAGCTACATTTCCGCCATGATCGATAACAACGCGGTTTCCGCCGCCGTTCACATCCCATTGCGCATATATGACTTTACCTGTATTTGCCGCATATATTTCTGTACCTTTCGGTGCTGTGATGTCAATGGCATGATGAAATTCCTTTTTGCCTTGGAATGTTCTGTAACCGTATCCCGATGAAATTTTTGTATATTCAGCAGGTAACGGCCAGATTAAATAACCTCCCGCGAATGATTTTGACTTATCCATTAATTTTTGAATAATCAAAGTCAAAGCGGCTTCTTCTTCTTCTGTTTCTTCTAAAGCAGTGTTCAACAATTTTACATCTTTTTCAATATCTTTTATGGTAGATGTTAAACTTTTTTGCTGACCCTCAAGTTTTTGTTTGGTTTCGGATTGTTTTTCCATCGCCAATAATTGTTGTTTTCGATCCTGCACAATTTGATCTTTTGCGTTTTCTATAAAATTGATTTCTTCCTGCAGTTTAGATATAAATCTTTTATCATATTCCGCAATTTCCGTTATTAAATCCATTTGCGTCAGAAACGTAGAAAAATTCGAGGATGATAATAAAACATTTATATATGTAACATTTCCGTTTTCATAATTATAACGAATACGTTCTTTAAATTTTTGGTAATAAAGTTCATATTCTTTTTCGGCATTTTGCAAATTATTTTCTGTATCATGCAAACGTTTTTCCAGTTCGGTAAAAATAACTGTCAGCGTTTCCAATTCTTCTTCGCTGTGATTAATTTGTTGTTCGATAAGCATTTTTTCCGCCAACTTATCTTTTTTATCGGCGTTTGCCTGCTTTACTTCTTTTTCAAGAGCTTTTTGTTTTTCTGCCAAAGCTATTAACGATTCTTGTGCTGATGCGAGTGTTGTTTCTGCAACTATTTTATTTGATGGAGAATATCCGAAATGTCCAATAATAAGAGCCATACAAACAAAAAAAGTTGTGATTAAAATGATTACTTTTTTCTTAATCATAATTTAAACATCCTTAATATATTTGTTTTTGAGTGTTTGTGTTTTTTATAAAAATTAATTTTTTATACGTCAACATATTTTTTTAAAGGGAAAATAGAACCGATAAATCCGACAATTAAACCGAATCCGAAAAATACCGCTACAAGTGTACCGTGATATTCTTCGATATTCATGGGAATAAAAAAGTTCATGTCACTTAAAATAGGCGAAATAATACTGTTATATAAATATATTTGTAAAAATAATGCTAAAATTGCAGATGTTACTCCTATAATGATTCCTTCGATAAAATACGGAATTTGAATAAACCAATCCGTCGCACCGATGAATTTCATAATACCGATTTCATTCCGACGCGTATATATTGATAATTTAACCGAGTTAGTTACTATAAAAGCTGAAACCAATAAAAAAATTACAATCAGCCAAACAGATAAAAACGATAGGACTTTTCTTATTTCTATCATTCTATCAATCGTTTCTTTATTTTCTTTGAAATCCAAACCTTCTATTTGCTTGACTGAATACATAGTCGCATCATATTTATTTAAATCAATTATAGTAAACTGATATTTATTTCGCAGTGTTTCAGGACCTAAATCTTTGAATAATTCATATCCGATTGTGTTTTCCAAATCTTTTAAATAGTCTTCCCATGCTGTTTCTTTGGAAACGAATAAAACATCTTTGATATTTGTTATTTGTTGGAATTGTATATCTATTTCATTTATTTGCTGTTGTGTATAAGATTCATCAATATACGCAACTATTTCATTTTGAGCACCGATTGTGTTCATGAATATATTTGCGTTTTCAATGATTAAAAGAATACTGCCTGTCACGATAAGACAAATAGTCATAACTGAAATCGAAACAAATGTGAGTAATTTATTTTTAAATATAGATTGAAATGCACTGCCTAAAATAAAGAAAATACTGTCAAAGCTCATCGGAATCGTCCCCCTTTGTATCTAAAACGACTTTTCCTTTGCCCAGTTCCACAATACGTTTGTTGAAAACTTTTATCATTCGATGTTCATGTGTAACAACGACAATCGTTATACCCGTTTTATTTATTGCGTTAAGAAGACGCATAATTTCCATTGACATTTTAGGATCGACATTTCCCGTCGGTTCATCGGCAATAATTAAACTCGGATTGTTCACCAAAGCTCTTGCCAATGCTACTCTTTGCTGTTCTCCGCCTGATAATTCGTCTATTTTAGAATGTATTTTATGGCTTAGTTCAACCAGTTCCAAAACCCTGCGAACACGTTTTTTTATTTCGCTTCGAGGTTTACCTACAACACGCATCGCAAAAGCTATATTATTATATACATCTAAAGCCGGAATCAATCTGAAATCCTGGAAAACAACGCCGATTCTCCGTCTGAATTTTGGAATCTGTCTGTGAGTAAGACTTCGCGTATTCGTACCGTCCACAATAAGATCACCTTCTGTCGGTAAATCTTCGCACATCAATAGTCTGACCATTGATGATTTTCCGGCTCCCGAATGCCCCACAATAAAAACAAATTCGCCGTACTCTATATCTAAGTTTACATTTCTCAATGCTTCGGTACCATTTTGGTATGTTCTGGAAACATTTTTAAAATGAATCACAGTATACAAAACACCTCCATTATAAACAAAATATTTGTGTGTATTTAATTAAAATTTCGTAGGATTTGCCGTTAGATATTTACGTACCATTAAAGCTACTTTAAAAATAATAGCCTGATCGAACTCTTTTAAATCAAGTCCTGTCAATCTGCGAATTTTTTCCAAACGATAAACTAAAGTGTTTCTGTGAACAAAAAGTCTGCGTGATGTTTCAGATACATTCAGATTGTTTTCAAAAAACTTTTGAATAGTAAATAATGTTTCATGATCAAGCGAATCAATCGAACCTTTTTTGAATACTTCAGATAAAAACATATTGCATAATGTTGTCGGTAAATAATATATAAGTCTGCCGATTCCTAAATTATTATAACACATAATAACTTTTTCAACATCAAAAACTTTGCCTACTTCAATCGCAACCTGCGCTTCCTTGAACGAACGCGCTAAATCGCGTAATGACATGACCACAGTTCCGATGCCGATTAATGCACGTGTGTAAAATTCACTGTTTAATGTATCCATAATAGATCTGGCTAATTTTTCCAAATCTTTTATTTCTGTTGTTAATTTGACTTCCTTGATCAGCGTTATGTCATTTTCACTTATGTTAATAACAAAATCTTTCGATTTCTCGGGAAATAAACTGCGAATAATGTCATATGTATATATTTCGGTTTTGTCAATCAGTTTGATTAAAATAACGACTCTGGGTGTTTCGACATTAAAATGTAATTCTTTTGATTTAATATTAATATCGCCCGGCATGACGTTTTCCAACATCACGTTTTTAATAAAATTGGCTCTGTCATAACGTTCGTCATGATAATCTTTCATTGTATTCAACGAAACTGCCAAAACACCTGAAAGACTTTCCGCCATTATGTCCGTACCTTTGACAAAAACAATGTAATCCAAATCTATTCGGGAACCCATTGTTCTGTATGTATAACCTTCAATGATACTAACATCGCTCATTGTCATGATTTCGGCTATGTTTGTTTCGGAACTGTTCATTGATTGCCCAATCATACCCAAATCATTGCAAGCAATAACAACCGACGCATCATCCATTACTCCGATTATTCGATCAGTACATTCTTTCATTTGAAGAATCACATTCTGGAATAATTTAATTGACATGAATTTATTCCCCTTTTAAAAACTTAAACAATTACTTTTTTTATATTTTTATACTTACCATATATTTTACTACTTTTTTACTAAAATTGCAATGGTTTTTTTATGAAAAATAAATTTTTTTTGCTAATTTATATTATTTTTCGTTTTTTTAATCTATTTTTTTAGCCATTATGCCCTATCAGCGTTTTCGGCATATTTCACATCACGTTTTATTTGTTCGATTAATAACGATATATTTGCGAATTTTTTTTCTTCGCGAATAAATTCGAAAAATTCTACTTGTGCAATTTGACCGTATAAATTCATTTCACAACCGAATAAAAACGTTTCAATTGTCATATCCATACCGTTAACAGTCGGCTTATTACCGATATTTGTTATGCTGTCATAAATAAGTTCAGATCCGACAATTACTGTTCGGGTCAAATATACACCGTTTTTTAATAATAACAGGTTTTTCGGAGGATTTTGGTTAATTGTCGGATATCCTAACTGAGTTCCCAGTTTCTGACCTTTTTCAATCATCAGTTCTACGCAATATTTTCTGCCCAGCATGAAATTGACTGTTTTTATGTCTCCAATGTTCATCATTTCGCGAATTTTTGTCGAACTGACAACATTTTTTTCGGAAATTTCCACTACGACAATTTCAATATCCATTTTTTCGGAAATTTTTTTCAAATCGGATACATTATACATTGCATTTTTACCGAATTTAAAATTCTCACCGCAAACTAATATCCTGCATGAAAAATGTTTTTTTAAAAATGTTAAAAACGAAACAATATCCATATTAGAAAATTCAAAGTCAAAATCCTGAAAAAAAACCGAATCGATACCTGAATTTCTGATATATTTTAATTTTTGATCATTAGTATAGATATTTTTAACAATATTTGACGCTGTCAAAATATTTCGAGGATGAACCGTAAACGTAAAAGCTATCGACTTTACACCTAATTTTTCAGCATAACGGCATGTTTCCGTCAAAATTTTTTGATGACCCAAATGTACTCCGTCAAAATTTCCAACCGCAATAACAGACATATTTTCCCTCATATCCTATAACAATATCACTCAAAACAAGCATCCCAATGCTAAAATTTATTATTTTGGAACATATTTGTCTAAAATTTCAAGAACATCTGTTTCGTAAATATTCCTGTCAAAAATATTTCCATTCGGAACAACGCAAATAGCTCGAACATTCGTCGGGTCTTCAGTGTATGGACTTTTATGCTCAATACTTAAATCGAAGTATTCACGAAAATATTTAAGAGCATTTCCTTTCGGAAAAATCACGTTTCCGCTTGACGCCCGGATACCGATTTCGTTAAATTTTACCAAAATTTCACGCGTTTTGTTGTTATATTCGTTTTCCGACGTTTCACTGACCAACCAAGCTGGATGCACGCGAAAATTAGCTATTTTCAAGGAAAAAACCGCTTTCGCAAAAGATAAAACAGGCTCAATCGGAATAAATTCCTGATGAAAAACATCGACAGACAACAAAATATCATTAACACCGCTTTTTGCCAAATTTTCTGCAACTATATGTATTTTTTGCTCATTTCTGCTAAAAAATCCATTTGTAATCAACTGCCGTTTGACAATTTTCAAATCCCGTGCTGTTTCATGGATTTTGTAAACATCATCATCATATAAAAGCGGTTCGCCGCCGAATGTCATAATCGAACTAATATCGTAATTTTTCGCCACTTTACGAACTATTTCAGCAGCAATGTTGCCATCCAAATGTTCGCCAACCGCTGTGTGCTCACCTTCGGAACAATGCTTGCATTGCCCTGAACAAGCGAAAGTCAGCAAAAATTCCAAACGATTGAGATTTTTTAAATATTCGTTCATCAATTATCCACTTTCCAAACACCTTTGATTTCGCCGTCAATAATTTCGCATAATCCTAAAAATTTTCCATTTATATTAAAAACTTTATAATATTTAAAATTTATATTTTTTTCATAACCATTAAAATCTAAAATTCTATTTATTGCGACTTTTCCGCCGTTTAAATAAAAATGTTCCGCTTCTGACGGAATTGTTAATTTATTTAAATATGAAAATGCTTTTTGTACGTCCACATCAATTTCGGCAAGCCTCGATGTTTTCGCCATTTCAACGACTTTATCCAGTGAATGACATTCCGAAATCGAAAATCCGTTAGACTCAATTCGTCGTAATCCCGACATTGCTCCACCGGTTCTTAATTTTTTTCCAATCTCATGGCACAATGTGCGAATATAAGTTCCTGACGAACAATATACATCAAAAGAGTACTCATTTTCGCTCAAAATTGATACATTTTCAATCGAAAACACTTCAATTTCTCTCGATTTTCGTTCAATCTCGATACCTTTTCGTGCTAAATCATACAATTTTACACCGTTTATTTTAATCGCCGAATACATTGGCGGAACCTGCGAAATTTTTCCCACAAAACTTTTTATTGCCGAAAAAACCTCGTTATAATTGACTAAAACTTCATTTTCAGCCAAAATATTGCCTGTTATATCTTCTGTGTCCGTAACAATACCCAATTTTAAAAAAGCCGTATATGCTTTGTTTCCTATAAATAAATCCGATAATTTAGTGGAATTACCCGTCAAAACGGGTAAAACACCGGTACAAATCGGATCAAGTGTTCCCGTGTGCCCGATTTTTATTTTTTCAGGCGACGCTCTTTTTATTTTCGAAACCACGTCATGCGAAGTCATACCGCTTGGTTTGTCCACTAATAATATCATTAAAAACTCCGTTTTTGCAATAAAATCAAGTTTATCCCATAATTAACATTATAAATTTTACCAAGATTGTTCAATTCTTTCCAAAAGAACTTTTTCTGCGTCTTCAATTGAACAATTCAAGATACATCCCGCCGCTTTTTTATGTCCGCCGCCGCCAAATTGTTTGGCAACTTGCGAAACGTCAAAATCGTTGGAAGAACGCAGTGAGACTTTGATTTCGCCTGCCAGCGTTTCACGCAAGACAATACCGACCAACGTTCCGGCAACTCTTCGTGTTATAGTCGTCATGCCGTCTACTTCATCTTCATTAACACCTAAATTATTAAGTAAATCCTGAGTGACTTTTACAACCGTTATTTGTTCATTTTTATATTGTTTAATCGCTTGTAATGCCGCATTTTCCACTAATAACTGTGATAATGACGCATAATCAAATAATCTTTTATTTATTTCAGACGGTTGAAAATTAAATTTAAGTAATTCTGACGCAATTCTGAATGTATTCGAACGTGCATTTGAAAATCTGAAGCAACCGGTATCAAATGCTATTGAAATATATAATTTTTCCGCTATATAATCGTTAATTTCCCAGCCGTTCGACGAAATTAATTCGTACAAAATTTCACCGACTGATGAATAATCACTCTCTATAATATTAATTTTTCCATACAAACTGTTGGTTACATGATGATCGATATTTATGTCAACAACAGACGCATAATGTTTATATTTTTCACCGAACATGCTTTCCGTCGCCACATCAACACTCACTACGCAATCAGGATCAAAATTCGCCGAAACATCGAGATTTTCATTGTCGTCAGAAATAAACTGATATTTTTTCGGTATAATATCTGAACATGCCACTTCGACGCATTTTCCTTGCATTTCTAATACTTTTTTCAAAGCAAAAGCGCTGCCCAATGTGTCTCCGTCCGGATTTTTATGCGAAAAAAGTAATATTTTCCGATATTTCATTATCTCGCCGAATTGTTTTATCATTAAATTATCAATCATGATTCCTACCAATATCCTACTCGTCACTAATAATTTCTTTGAGTATTGTGTTTATCCGTGCACCTTTTTCAGCTGAATTGTCAAAAATAAATGTAAGTTCGGGCACTTGCCGTAAAGACAATTTGTCCGCCATTTGTTTTCTGATAAAACCTTTGGCATTTTTCAAAAAATTATTTACTTCTTTCTCATCATAATCACCGAAAAAACTGATATAAATTTTACAATATTTCTGATCGGCAGACACTTCCGCCGCCACAACAGTCGGCATATACGGCAATCTCGGATCTTTTAAATTGCCGATAATTTCTGATAATACTCTTTTAACATCGGCGTTTATCCGGCCTTGCTTATAATTTTTTGCCATATCTTACCTCCAGTACAAAATAAATTATTGTTTTATTTCTTCATTTACAAACGCTTCAATAATATCGCCGTCTTTTATATCATTATATTTTTCAAGACCAATACCACATTCAAAACCGTCCGCAACTTCGCGTGCGTCATCCTTGAAACGTTTTAATGAATCGATTTTACCTTCATGCACGACAATACCGTCACGTATTAACCGAACATTAGCCGAACGAACTATTTTACCGTTTTTAACCATACAACCTGCAATTGTGCCGACTCCCGTAACCCTGAAAGTTTGACGAACTTCCGCTTGTCCGTAGACCACTTCTTTATATTTCGGAGCAAGCATACCTTTCAACGCTGCTTCGATTTCTTCGATTGCTTCGTAAATAATGCTGTATAAACGTATGTCTACTTTATCTTTTTCTGCCATTGCTTTGACGTTTAAATCAGGACGAACATTAAAACCGACAATAATTGCGTTTGAAACCGACGCCAGCATGACATCTGATTCCGTAACTGCACCGACTGCCGAATGCATGACTTTTACACGTACTTCTTCATTTGATAATTTCACAAGTGATGCTTTAATAGCTTCAGCTGAACCCTGTACATCAGCTTTAATAATTATATTTAAATCTTTAATCTCACCTTGTTTGATTTGGTCGAACAAGTCGTCCAAAGTAACAGAAATCTTGTTCGCATTCTGTTCTTCTTTTTGCGTATATTTACGCTGTTCAACCAGTTCTCTTGCCATACGTTCATCTTTAACCGCATAGAACATGTCTCCTGCTAACGGAACTTCGGACAAACCGATGATTTCAACAGGATCAGACGGATATGCATTGTTGACTTTTCTGCCTTTATCGTCAGACATTACACGAACACGGCCTACCGCTGTTCCCGCTACGATTACATCGCCGTTTTTAAGCGTTCCGTTCTGAACCAAAACTGTTGCGATAGGACCCTTGCCTTTGTCAAGTTTTGCTTCAACAACTGTTCCTTTTGCGTCACGGTTCGGGTTAGCTTTCAATTCTTTCATATCGGCAACCAATAAAACCATTTCCAATAAATGCTCAATACCTTCATGTTTAACAGCAGAAACAGGACAACAAATAACGTCTCCGCCCCATTCTTCCGCAACCAGTTCATATTCGGTCAATGTTTGCAACACTTTGGAATAATCGCTTTCGGGTTTATCCATTTTATTTACTGCAACGATTATCGGTACACCTGCCGCTTTGGAATGGTTGATTGCTTCGACTGTTTGCGGCATAATACCGTCATCGCCCGCTACAACAAGAATTACAATGTCCGTAACTTGTGCACCTCTTTGTCTCATGGCTGTAAAAGCCGCGTGACCCGGTGTGTCTAAGAATGTAATATATTTATCGTTTACAGGTACTTTATAAGCACCGATATGCTGAGTGATACCACCCGCTTCACCTGAAACCACGTTTGCATTACGAATAGCATCCAATAACGAAGTTTTGCCGTGGTCAACGTGTCCCATAACAACAACAACAGGACTTCTGTCGGACAATTCTTCGTTTATATCTTCTGTATCATCAATGAGTCTGTCTTCAATAGTTACGATAACTTCTTTAGTTACATTTGCGCCAAAATCAGACGCAACAAGCGACGCTGTATCGTAATCTATTATTTGCGAACCACTTGCCATTATACCCAACATCATTAATTTTTTCGTCACTTCAATGTTTGATGTTCTCAACCGTGCAGCCAAATCGCTGACGGATATTTCGTCGGGTAATGTTATGTTTTCAAGATGTTTTTTCTTATCTTTTTCGTATTGTTCCATTCTCTTCATACGTTCTTGTTCATTTTCACGTTTTGTTGATAATGGTGCAGATCTCTTATTGGGTTTTTGTTTAATTTTTTGTTTGGATTTCCCGAAATCACGATTAGCTTTTTCGCCGACAATATCGTCTAAACGCGTGTCATATTTAGCCAGGTTGACATCCTGCGGAGCACGTGTATCCACTTGTTTTACGCTGCCTAATGCGTTCGAGCTGCGTTCGTCTTTTTCAACAATCGTAACGCCGCTTGCTTGATTATTTATGTTATTTTGTGGAAATCTACTGTCGGTTCTGTTTTTATTTTGAACGGGAACGGCGGATTTATTTATCTGAGGTTTATTAAACTGCGGTTTATTAAATGTTTGTGAAGCAGTTTTCGATTGTGAAGCGGATTGATTGGTAAATTTATTTACCTGCTGACCCGTTACTTTATCAAAAACATACGGTTGTTGTTTTTGCGAATCTGCGTTTGTCGGAGTTAGTATTGTGGAATTGGATTTTGGTGGTTGTACAGACTGCGTTTGTGCAGAATTATTTTCGTTTATTACCTGTTTTTGTTCAGAATTTTCCGGAATCTGCTTTACTGTTTCCACAGGTTTCTTTTCGTCAACAACAGACTTTTGTTCTGTTTCGTTTTTATCTGCTTTTTTAACGGATTTTTCTTTAACAGCCGTTTCATTCGCTTCTTTTTTAGGTGTTTTCGGTTGAGCGACAAATGTTTCGAAATATTGAGCCATATTTTCGACCGCATTTTGCTGTGTGTAATAATCAAAAATAAAATCAATTTCTTCCGTTGTCAATGCCGTCATATGATTATTTTTAGAATCGCCGAAATATTTGGATAACAAATCCAATAATTCCACGCTTTTCACATTAAAATCCTTACCAATTTCATGCACTCGATATTTAAAACTTAAACCCATCCGCAATCCTCCACTAATTTACATTTAATCCCTGATATAATTTTTTCAATACAATCCGTTTTCAACTATTTTACAATTTTTCAAGTTCTTTAATTTTCGCGGCGAAATTAATATCTGTCACTGCAACAGCTGAAACTTCACCAACTCCCAACAAATGACCTAATTCAAGTTTGGTTCGGCCGATATCAATCACATGTTTTTCCATTTCGTTTATTTTCCGTTTGGTCCGATCCGAAGAATCTGAAGCTAAAACGATAATAATCGCCTGTCCTTTAAATTTTTTAATATTGTCAAGCCCCAATATTGCTTTACCTGCTCTGCGTGCAAGCCCCAACATTCCTAAAATTTTTTCCGTTTCCAATAAAAATTTCTCTCTTCTATGTTACTTTTTATTTTAACTCTTCATATTTTTTTCCATAGCAAGCAATTCAGTATGTACTGCCTGAGCGTCGCATTTCAATAATTTATTAAATCGCTTGCTTTCAACAGCTTTTGTAATGCAATCGCCGTTTTTACAGACATAAGCACCGCGACCCGCTTTTTTTTGCGTCATATCGATACTTACGTTACCATCAGAATCCCGAACAACTTTAATCATATCAAATTTATTGTAATGTTCTCGGCAAACCGCACACATGCGATTAAAAGCACCTTTATCGCTATTCCCGGACTTTTTCATGTAAATCCCCTGTTCTTATATTTATGATGCGATAATATCAATTCTGTAACCCGTCAAACGTGCCGCTAAACGGACATTCTGACCTGTTTTACCTATTGCGAGCGACAATTGATCAGCTGCCACGGAAACTTTACATGCCTTTGCTTCATGGTCTATTGAAATCATATTCACATTTGCAGGCGAAAGTGACGCGATGATAAATTCTTCGGGTATTTTTGAATATTTAATTAAATCGATACGTTCGCCGTTGATATTCGATAAAATCGTATTTATACGGCTCTGTCGGGGTCCGATGCACGAACCAACCGCATCAACATCAGAATTTTCCGAATAAACCGCCACTTTTGAACGTGAACCCGCTTCACGCGAAACAGCTTTTATCTCCACCGTTCCGTCGGCAATTTCGGGTACTTCC
>JGI994J12354_10002702_pt1 | contig 17002 bp, 9 predicted proteins | sample IntmicLarv3ML3BL_FD_12354 | JGI IMG/M metagenome (IMG submission 12354) | reverse complement strand
CGCTTCGAGGCACCCATAATATTCGCGGGATTAACAGCCTTGTCGGTTGATATAAGTATGAACTTTTCACTCTCAGATGTTAATGCCGCATGAGCTACGTTGATTGTTCCGAAAACATTATTTTTTATTGCTTCCTTGGGATTTATTTCCATCATCGGAACATGCTTGTGCGCCGCAGCATGAAAAACAACCTGAGGCTTATATTCTGCGAAAATTTCATCAAGACGGCGCCTGTCCCTTATTGAGCCAAGAAGGGTCAGATACCTTGATGAGTCATATTCTCTTTGCAATTCGTTGTCAAAATGAAAAAGTCCGTTCTCATTTATATCAAAAATCAGAAGATATTTGCATCCGAAATCAAGAACCTGACGGCAGATTTCCGATCCTATCGAGCCGCATCCGCCGGTAACAAGGACAGTTTTTCCCGCAATGAAATTCTCAACCGCCTGCATGTTAAGGCTTATGCTGTCACGGTGAAGCAAATCCTCTAAATTAATATCCTTTATAACCGTTCCGGAAAGGTCTGTAAGATTTACATCGTTTATCGTTCCGAAACGCCGCATAGCGCATTTCTGATGCTTGCATACGTCAACGACAAACTGCAAAATTTCCGTCGGCGCACTTGGTATTGCAATAATAACCTCGTCAATATCATATGCTATTATACACTCGGCAAGCTTGTCATTTCCTCCAACGCACGGAACGCCGTTGATTTTTCGATTCCAAAGCACTTCGTTGATATCAAGACCGACAACCGGAAAAAGTCCGTCATCGGGATTGTTTTTAAGCTTATTTATAAGGTATGTTCCTGCTTCTCCGCACCCGAAAACAAGAATTCTTTTCATGTTTTTCTTTCCGACAAAGGTCATGACCCTGTTACGAAAAGACTTTACAAGGCGCAGCGAAACCCTTATCAGTGTACAAAGCATAAAGAGCACCATACAGATGATAAAAAGCTGATTCCACGGCATTCCGAGTGATTTTTGGTCTGTCGGAAGACTCTTAAGATTCAGCGGCGATAAAATGTACATCAAAAAACGGTCGGTAAAAAAGAGTATTGCGCCAAACATCGTCACCGACATTGCCTGCCTTACCGCCTCATTGAGTCCTGCCTGCTTCCACATGCTTGTATAACAGCTGAAAATAACATTTGTAAGGAAAAACACAGCGCAGGTCACTACAATATAAAGTTTTATGTTAATGGTATATATATCGGGTATGGCAACTATGTCAAGAAGCCTGAAGCTTACTATTATTGAAACGGCAACCGCTGCGAAATCAAGCAGCGTCAAAAGTAAAACGACCAGTATTCTGGTTGATTTCTTCATCCCTTCACCTCTGAATACGAAGTATCATCCTGTGATATTCGAAGATTATACTACAAAGACGCTAAGATGTCAAATCCAGCGCTGACGACCAATCTCACCCGTAAAAATGCAGACTTCGGAAGGATTTTTGTAATTCAGCATACAAGAATTATAAAAATCATGCAGAAGGCAAACTTTTTTCGGATAAGTGAGATAGTCGGAAGCGTGAGGTTCCAGCGCTGACGACCAACGCTGCCCCAGTCGTCCGCCCGATTTCAGGGGATTTGCGGACGACACATCAAAACAATGAGTGATGCGCGGGTTCTTCGAACTTCAATTTCACGATGAAATTGAAAAGCCCTGGAAGGCTTCCGAGACAATATTTTTTAGACGTTCATCCAAGTTTCATACAATCTAACGTCAAAAAATATTGCGGATGTCTTTCAGGACATTTCGGGAACGCTGCGTTCCCGAAGTTCCCTTAACGGAACCTGCGGAGTCGAACGAATTTTCGTGGATCAGCAGCGTAGTCGAAAGCGTGACAGCGATGCTACGGCATCGCAGAAGCCAGAAGCGAGAAGACAGAAGCCGGACGGAGAGTTTGCGAAGGACGCATGAAAAGCCCCTGGAGGCTTCCAACGCAATTTTTCAGGGCTTTGTTGTAATTGGCATTATTCTTCTTTTGTTTTCGCAATTGCCTCTCTGTATTATAACAAAAAAGGACTCCATCACACTATTGCGTTTCTAATTTATTGCCATTCCAAATGAAATTAATTTCTTCAACAATTTCCAAGCTGCCCGATGAATCTTTGGCCGCAATTCTCAGTGTCAGCGCAACAGCTCCGGACACAAGCGAGCTTACAGGGATAGCACCGGACACCGATGCCAATGAAACATTGTCACCGCTCCAAAACGCATCGATATCTTTTTGCGCAGAAGAAAAGGTTGTGCCGCCTTTTTTCATAACATATCCGTTTCCCGAAAAATTCACATGATATTTTGTACCGCCGCCGGATATCCAACTAACCAAGCCTTCAAGCGACACCGAAACCGGGATAAATTCCGAACCGTTCAGCGTGGCATTGCCTTCTTTTGTGGTAGGGGCAGCCGACTTAACGGTTAATTTATAGTTTACCGTGTTCCCCGAATAAACGGAATAGTAATCTATGGGACTTTCCGGCGCTGCGGACGGCTCGGTTGACTGCGTTTCCTGCTGTTTGCTTAATGTGGTTGTCGGTGGTTTTGATATTGTTGTCACGTTTGACTTTGAACTTGTGGCAGATGAGGTTGAACTTGCCGAAACTGTACTGCTTTCTTCCGCGCTAGAAGACGGCTCGTGTGATTCCTGCGTTTCGGTCCCGATGTCGCTTGTTTCAGAAATGGCAGAGTTCGAGGTTTCGGAAATATCCTCGCCGCCGCTACCCTTACAAGCGGTCAATTCCGCCGCGAGGGTCAGCACCGTCAATAATAAGCATAGTAATTTTTTCATAATTATACCCCCGTTTAATTTGCCGCCACAAATCTTGAACCATTCCAAACAAAAGTATGACTCTCCACAGTATAATTGCCGCTCGGTTGCTTTTCCAGTGGTGTTATTACCGTAATTTTCGCTCCATCCAAACATTCGGACGGGACAAGTCTTAATATATTACCATCGTCCATTTGGTTGTTCTGTGCCAAAACAGCCCCTTTATATAAATTGCTATAAATGTTTGCTCCATAAGCGCCTACATAAGCCCAATTACCGGCTGTATCTTTACACTGAATGCGAATCGGCAGTACAGGTGTCGGGTGTATAGGTTCATTATCACCACTTCCGTATATATCAATGGGATTTGTATAAATTATAACGGTGTGACCGCTAGATGTAGTAAATCTAACCGATTCAGACCTTGCCGCATCTGCCAGATATGGATATTTATTCGGCGGCTCGCTCGGCGTTGGCGTTGATTCCGGCGGTTTACTGCTTGTTGCGGGCGGTTTTGATGACGTGGCGGTTACTGCCTTACTTGACGGTATGGCTGAACTGACCGGAGCTGTACTGCTTTCTTCCGGCGCAGAGGAAGGCTCAGCGGTTGATTCCGGCTTAGTGGATTCCGGCGTTTCAACCACAGTGTCGCTTGTTTCTGCAAGTGTGGAGGTCGAGGTTTCAGAAATGTCCCCGTCCGATATATTGTTTTTGCAAGCGGTCAATGCCGCCGCGAGAGTCAGCGCCGTTAATGATAAGCATATCATTCTTTTCATATCCAAGACTTCCTTTTGTTAGGACAGCATTAATCTACAAGCCGGTAACCGGTTCCATCCGTCTTTATTTTATACCGCGCGCTTTTGCCTTCAAATTCGCTGCTGAAATAAATCCAGTCGCCAATGACACAAATTCCGGTCGTATAGGTATTGCGGAGCGCCTGTCCGCCGGTGCCGTCAGTTTTGATTTTGCAGAGCTGTCGAGACTGATCTCCAAGCTCCTCTTCTGAAAAGCTTTCATAATAAATCCAGTCGCCAACCAGATTCAAATAACCTGCGGCTCCGCTTTTCATCACTTGTCTGCCGCTTCCGTCGGTTTTCATTTTATACATATTTTTACCGTCATAGCCAACGTCACGGGCGGCGAAATTGCTGAAATAAATCCAGTCTCCTGACACATTGATAAAATACGCACGGTCGTCACTCAGCTTCTGCTTGCCCGTACCGTCTGTTTTCATCTTGTATGTTCCGCCGTCATTCCAGTTTGAATAATAAATCCAATCACCGATAACATTCATATAATCCAAATAAACGTCACCCAGCTTTTGTTTGCCGATGCCGTCGATTTTTATGCGGTATAAAGCGCCGCTTTCATCGCCGTAATATATCCAGCCGCCGATTACATTTGTCCAGTAGGCTTCGCCGTCATCAAGCTTTTGCTTGCCGGTACCATCGGTTTTGATTCTGCACAGCGAATATTTGCCCTCGGAGGCATCGCTGTAATATATCCAATCGCCAACGACATTAATATACAGGGCATCAACATCATTCAGCTTTTGTTTACCGCTGCCGTCTGTTTTGATTTTATAAAGCTTTCCTCCGTCATTGCTGCTGTAATATATGAAGTCTCCCTGAATAGCAGCCAAACCGCTGTTCACAATGTTTCCCAAAGAATTTCCGCGCGTATTGACCGTTGGAGTGAGCGGAGGCGGGGAGGTTGTCGAAGACGGCGCTTTTGATGACGACGTTTCGGTTTTTGGACTTTGTGTCTTGGATTGTGTTGCAGATTGTTCTGCTGATTGTGTTTCGGATTCTTCGAGTGTTGATGACTCCTCTATGGACATCGAATCACTTGTTTCGGATATTTCTGTTTCACTTATGTCTGATGAATTGTTATCGTTCTTGTCACCGCAAGCTGTCAGCGTCAGCGCAAGCGCAAGCATAAGGAGCAATGCTGAAATGGATTTTTTCATAATGTATATACCTCGCCTTTTAAAATTTTGTATTATTCTATCATAAAATAATAATACTTGCAAAAGTAAAAAATCATACACTTGCAACAAAGCTTAAAAATAAAGTATAATATTGACAAAACATTTAATACAAAGGATGGGATAGTCATAAATACAGAATACTACGGAAAAATGAAAGAATGCAGACTGGGGCAGTCTATTCCGAACGGCTGGCTTCGTGAGCTGCTTATTTGTCAGCGTGACGGAATGCCCGGACATCTTGACGAAATCGGATACCCCTTCGACACCTCATGCTGGGGCTTTCGCTCATTAACCGACGGCGGCTACGAGGAATGGTGGCCTTATGAGCAAACAGGATATTTTATAGATTCAATGGTACGGCTTTCAGCTGTATTAAAAGATCGCGCACCGCTCAACCGTGTGCTTCCTCAAATTAAAAAAGCTCTTGACAGCGCCAAAGAGGACGGATTTATAGGTCCCGGTGAGCTTAAGAGCAAAAAAAGCCTCAATCAATGGCCCCATGCGGTATTCTTCCGCGCGCTTTTTGCACTTTGGAGCAATGAAGGAGACCAATCGCACATGGATGCACTAATCCGCCACTATCTGTCCGGATACGGAAGCTACGGCGAATCACGTGACATCGTAAATATCGAAACCATGCTTAATCTGTATGCCGTTTCGGGCGATGAACGCTTAAAGACGCTTGCTGTAAAATCCTATGAGGACTTTAATAAGAACAGCTCAGACGATGCAAGTTCGGCAGACTCCATGCTGTCCGATGAAAAACCTTATCAGCACGGAGTAACCTATAACGAGCAGGCTAAGCTGGCGGCAATTATGTATATGCACACAGGCATTGACAAATATCTTGACGCGGCGGTAAACGCTTACGAAAAGATTGAGAAGTATTTCATGCTGCCTGACGGAGTACACAGCAGCTGTGAATTTACGTTGGGCAACGATTCTCTTCAGGCGCACGAAACCTGTGACATAAGCGATTATACATGGTCTATCGGTTATATGCTTATGGCGACAGGAAACGCCGAATATGCCGACCGTATTGAGCGCGCCTGTTTTAATGCCGCACCGGGCGTCATAGGACCGTATTTCCGTACCATTCAGTATTTTTCATCTGTAAATCAAGTTGTCGCACTCAGAAATTCATGCCATACCTCAAGCTTTGAGGATACTCCCCGATTTGCCTTTCAGCCGCATCATTATCCCGAATGCTGTGTTGGTAATGTCGGCAGAACATTTCCGAATTACGGCGCACGGATGTACATGGAAACAGACGGCGGCGTAGCACTTGCACTGTACGGCGACAGCACTTACACCGGCGAAGAAATCTCACTTACCCAAACGGGGGGATATCCCTTTAACGATACTGTCACTGTTTGCGTGGACAGCGCAGCGAAAGAGCCGGTCAGCATCTCTCTTCGTCTGCCCGGATGGTGTGACAATCCGTCCGTTTTGCTCAACAGCGAGCCTGTCAAATACCAAGAGAAATCCGGATTTGCGGTGATTACACGTCAATGGGAAAAAGGTGACAGGCTTACTTTGATTATGCCCATGGAGCCAAAATCCCACAAAAGCCCCGAAGACGGTATATATATTACTGTGGGACCGTTTTTGATGTCTCTTAAAATTGAAGAAGAGTGGACGGTTGACAAGGAAGAAAAACGTCAAACAGCGGAGTTTCCCGCTTTCAGTGTCCGTCCGCAAAGCCCCTGGAATTATGCATTGTCTTCAGATGTGTTGGATCATGCGGTACTTACTGAGGGTAATATCGGAAAAAATCCGTTTTGGGATGGCATTCCGTTTTCTCTTTGCGTACCTGCGCGATGTGTTGACGGCTGGGCACCTTTATATCGCAGCATACAAAAAAACGAAAACCCGGACGAAGAGCTGGACGATACAATGGTTTCGCTCGGTGCCACACGTATAATGCAGGAGCTCGAGCTTACGCCCCCGCTTCCCGATAACGAATACACAAAGGAACATTCAGGAAAGAAAGAAACGGTGACGCTTGTACCGTATGGCTGTACACATCTGCGTATAAGCGTGTTTCCGACGATAGCTTTTTAACCGGGCGATTTACAGCTGAATGCTTTTACACATCGCAGCTACATTTTCCTTTGGTATATCATAAAAAAGATAATCACTCGCGGCTAAAATGTGCTTTCTGCCGCGGGTCTGTTCAAGTATTGCGTAACAGCTTTCCTCCACCTGTTCCTGCGTACCGTTCAGCAGCACATCAAGTCCTATGTTCCCTCTTGTGCAGATGCGTTCATCAAGCTTGGAAAGTGCGTCCGTCAGCGATTTTATATTCCCCACCGGCGGCGCACTTAAGGTCTCAAACAAATCTATCCCCATACGGTTATAGTATCCTTTTGTCAGCATCGGTTCTATCGGGGAGCAGATATGCGTATAAACCAGCAGTCCTCTTGCATGAGCCTCGGCGGATACTATTTCACTGTACGGGACAAGGTAATCCTCATAATATGACGGCGATATCATCTCGGCTCCGGGACCTCCCAAAAAGATGAAATCCGCGCCGCCTTTTTTACAGCAATCCATCAGCCGTAAATCAAGCTTTAAAATTTTGTCCATCAAAGCTTTGAATTTTTCGGGATAGTCATTTGCAAGAAATACAGTGTCCATAGTATTCGACCAGCTTAAAAGCTCATACGGCTGTGCGCCCCATTGCATGGAAAGTGCGCCCGAGCTTCCGATTTCACCGGACAGCTCAGACACATAATTCTCCAAAGGCTTTAAATCGGTCTCAAGTGACGCGTCCAAAAACCATTCAAGAACATCTAAATCCTCTTTTTCGGACACCTTGAATTTCACAGGCGTAATGCCGGATTTTTTCTCCTCCAGCGTCTCATTTGACACTGTTCCTTTTGGAGTTTCAAGCTCATAGCGCTGCCACTTGTTTCCTTCGCGCCATTCGGATTTCACCTGCTTTGCCGAAAGGGTTTCGTCACAAAAGCCCGCGTCGGGCAATCCGAAATTAAACAAAGGAACCATGTCAAATTGCTGAGTTGCGGCAATCGTATCCTCGGGTGTTGTTTCGCTTACCCATTCCTTGCCCGCAAGTTTTGTATCAAAGCCTGCACCTGCACCGATTTGCGGCGAGCAAAACTTCTCGCCGCCGTTTTTTACATAATCGACAAACTTTTTTCTGTTATTCATTCTCACAGCCATCCTTTATCAGACCTCATCCATCTCCTGCCCTGTTTCCATGTACTTTTTAAGCAAATGAAAATAGGTGTAAGGGTCAACAATTTCAATGTGCCCCTTTGGACGGCGCTCTCTTATCATATTTACCGCCTTCAATATATCGGAGGGAGATATCCATGTGCATCGAAAGCAGTTAAATGTCGGACGGTATGCCGCAAAATTATCATTTGCGCCGAACTCACAGCAATCCTCAACAAAACGCGAAAGATACGATACGTCAACCGAAGGATTGTACGCCGACGGAGCGTTTACTATAGGCGTGCCGTTAACAAGCCTCGGTGCCATACGATAGTTTGTATTTACGCCGACAGGAGCAATTTTCGGGTAAATTTCGTATGTGGCCTCAATGTCATGCCCGTCATGGATGAAAAATCCTCCTACATCAAGGTCAAAAATTTTCGCCTTTTCGCGGTTATATTCTATCCAGCCCTCAACCGTACCCTTAAGCCCTTCCGGACGGTCTTCAGATGTAATAAATTCGGTTGCCATATGACCTGCGCCGCTGTTTCCCATGACAAAATAATCCTTTTCGCTTTTGTTTTTGTACATATAGTTAAAAACATGCGGTATTCTGTCACTGAGCGCAGAATTCACAGCCCACGAAAGGGGTATTTCCTCTCTTGCATCATCAGTGAAAAATCCGGGCATAAGACCGCTCGTCCATGCTGAGGAATCGTAATCTCCCATATAGAACATGATATAGTTTTTCGCCTCAACCTTAAGGCTGCGCTCTTTGGGATTCTGCTTAAGCTCGCCGATTATTTTATTGTGCATAAAAACAGTGGAGTTTGACATCGCCTTGTGTGCCTCAGCGTCGCTTATCATGAAATGAGGACTGAATGCCTCACCGGAATATATTTCAATCTTAAGCGCGCTTGGAAGCGACGGGTCAACGCAGTCGGTGTATTTGCACCACCAGGGAACAAAGCCGCCGTAGGTGCATACCTTTCCGTCTGCAAGCTCATTTTGCTTGCGCAGAATAATTGAGAGTGTTTCGAAGTCCACGCCCGGACGCTGTCCCGGCTCATCTGATGCCGCCGTTGTCGGACAGACGTTTAAATCCACGAAAAATACCCGGTTGGCTATGTAATAATCCTTATTGACCACGCATGTATTTTCCAAATCGGGATAATATTCCGTTTTCGAAAGATTTTTCCATGGCGCCGCGTCAATCAGGTTTGATATGATAGTTTTATGCGTCAGTCCTTTGTCCATATACTGTGCCTTTGCCCAAAGGTATGCGTCGCATTTTCTGCTTCCTGTCGAGGGAATATCTGTGCCGGCAATCAAGCCGCTTCCCGTAAACATTCCCACCAGATTTCTTTTAACCTCAAAGGTGTTTGTTTCGGTTATATAGCGCCTGTAAACCTCATCATCAAACCGTATCGGAACTAAATTTTCGACTCCCGCTATTGTTGACGCTACGTTTGAGGTCGCGTTGACATTTTCGTCCCATATGACTGCGCCGTTGACCTTGTCCTTGAAAAGTTCGATAAGCGCTGCACCGGATTTAATCCTTACAACATTATAGCCATGCAGGAATTCGCCGTCCTTTGAAAGCTCATCAAACCAGAACTTGTCGGGATTGGGATGAAACAACCCGTCATGGCTTTTCAGATAAATTATGTCAAAGGTATTGCGCACATAATCAAAGTAAATATGAGGCTTTTCCCTGTTTACAACCGCCTGGATTGTAACAATTACATCCGCAAAATCCCGCAGTATCTTTGAGCTTACGCCCTTGCCTTGCAATTCGTCAAACTGGGCGCGCATCTCATAATAATAAATTGTGCCGTCATCATAAGTGATGTTTTTTTCATTTTCGGGAATAGTGAATAATTCATTTACAGGTGACATAATACACCACACTCTTTCTTTTTTGAATGATTTAATAGACTGCAGGAAGTCCCAGCGACTGTCTGTAAAACCTGAAAAACGTATAAGGATCCAAAACCTCAACTGTGTTTCCGTATGTATAGTTTGACTTCACTCTGTCGATAGCGTCCGCAAGCTCTGTCGGTGATGTCCAGATACAGCGGTATACGTTGAATGACGGTTTCCGGGCGCTTGTAACATTTGTAAGTCTGCTTCCAATATACGGTGCCATGTGGTTAATATCTGTGGATATATCTATGGCTGTCTCCGCCTGAATATAGGCTTTTCCGTTTCGGCTTGTTGAGGGCGGTGCCTGATTCACAGCCGCTCCCAGAGTCAGGAAGGAATCATATGCATTAAAGGTACCCGCAACATCTGTACGGTCATCAATAAAGAATCCTCCGACATCAAGGTCAAACACCGAAGCAAGGGTTTGATTGAGGTTAGTCCAGTCAGCAACGGTGCCAGGTAATCCCTGAGGACGGTTTTGATTGGTTATATACTCAACCGCAAAATGTGCCGCGCCGGAATTTGCCATTACAAAGTAGTCCTTTGAGCCTTTATTTGAGTACATATAATTAAACACATGCGGAACCTTCCTATAAAGCAGCGGCGAAACACTCCACGCAATAGGATATCTGTTCTTTCCCGGGTCGTTAAAGAATCCGGGCATTAGTGAATTTGTCCACGCCGAGGAATCGAAATCTCCCATATAAAGCATGATATAATTTTTATTCTGCATGGTTTGCCCATTGTTTTTTGTGTTCTGAGCGAGGGTCTTCAGCGGTATTCTTTTAAAGATTGAAGCGTTTGACATCGATTTTGCCGCCTCAGCGTCGGTTGCCATATAATATGACATCATGACCTCTGCGGATTTTGTTTCGATTTGCAGCGCGCCGGGAAGCAGCGGGTCTACAATATCGGTATATTTTATCCACCACGGAACAAAACCGCCATAGGTACCGAATTCGCCGTTCGCGTTAAGATTCTGCTGGCGTAAAATTGCCGACAGCGTTTGATAATCCGTGCCCGGCTGCTGATATGGGTCGTCACTTGCCACATTACTTTCCATTACGTTCAAATCAAAGAAAAACGCTTTTTCGCCGATATAATAATCCTTGTTGACCAGCGAAAGACTTTCAAGGTCGGGATAAGGCTCTCCGACAGGCGACCACGGCATAGCATCAAGAACATAAAACAACAGTGTGGGATTGGTCTTGCCTGTGTCCAGATAGTGATACTTTGCCCAAAGATAAGCGTCATTTTTCGCGCTTCCTGTAGAATTCATATCGGTTTCGGGGATTCTTCCTCTGCCGGAAAATAAACTCACAAGATTTCGCTTTACTTTGAAAATCTTATGTCTGCGTACAAACCAGTCATACACGCCGGCACCTTTTTCGTACCTTATGGGAACAAGATTTTCAACTCCGCTGACTGTACTTGCCACATTTGAGGTCGCATTGACCTTTTCGTCCCATATAACAGCTCCATTTACCTTGTCTTTGAACAAATCGACAAGCTTTCCTACCGAGTATATCTCAACAACGGTTTTTCCGTCAAGATATTCTCCGGATTTTCTCAGTTCTGTCAGCCAGAAGTTGTCCGGGTCGGGATAAAATTTTCCGTTTCCGCCCGACATAGCGGTAAAATCCCATTGATTGTTGACAAAGTTAACGTAAATATGCGGCTTGTCTCTGTTGACGATACCTTGAATCGCCGCAGCAAGCTCGACGGTATCACGCAGTATCTTTGAGCTGATACCGTTTGTTTTTGCCTGATTGACTATTGCTCTTAAGTCAATGTAATAAAGGGTATTGTCATTAAATGCCGTGCCTGAGTCTGCGGAAGCTATGGCGAAAAACGCCTCCTGCTGAGGCGACAGCGTTTTCCATTCATCCTCACCTATGTCGTTGATTCTCCTTGTACTGCTCACAAAGCCGTTCGCACTTTCCTTCTTTGAGGACAGCAAATCAAGAATATCAATATTGCCGTCACCGTTTACATCCCAATAATCATAATCGGAAGTCAGTTCCTCTGTTTTCAAGAGATGATTCCCCAAAGCAGGCAAATCTTCGTTTTGGCAGTTAAGAGCGTAAGAATAGCTGAAATCAAACCGATTCAAGGCCAGAAGCGCCGCAGTAGATGTTACTCTGATATATACTGTTTTTGTCGGATTATTGCTTAAAACCGCTGACACGCCTGCCGTTGTCTGAGACATTGCGTATTCTCTCATTCCGCCGCAATCGTCCGTCACGCTCCAAATTTGATGCCAGTTTATATTATCCTTTGAAATCTCAACCACAAAGCCATATGTCTGGGCACGAAGTCCGACTGCAAAATCAACCGCCCTTGAATCAAGCTTGAATTTGTAGGTTTTATAATCGCTGCTGCCCATAAGACTTGCAAGCACTGCTTTGTTCCATATAATGCTTCTCACAGGCGGCTGTGATTCCTCAAACAGAAACATTTCATCCCAAATACCTTTTGCATCACAAAGCCAATATCTGCCGTCCGAGTTCGGCGAAGCCATTGCAGGTGTCAGTCTGCATTGAAGCCGTGCCGCGGATTCGTCTGTTGCCTGATAGTGAGATGTTATTTTCACCGATTGATAATACAGTCTTCCTCCAACACCGCAGGTCAGTCTGATATATACGGTTTTACTCGGATTGTTCTGCAAAACCGTATTCATATTTGTGAAATGAGTGCTGTTTCCGGCTTCAGGAAAGGTGCTGTCTGACGCGTATCCGAGGTCATCATTCCTGCCTGTACCGACGGGAAGCCATGCCAAACCATCCTTTGATGCCTCAACCGTAAAACCAAAGGACATATGCTTCAGCGTAACTGAAAAATCGTCTGCTGTATCAGCAAGGTCGAACTTGTAAACAACAAAGGTTCCCGCTACGGAAATCATTCGTGTTATATGATTGTCCTCAACACCTTGCCAGACGGCTGCAGGCACATCATTTATCAGATTTGGTGTTGAAAGCTCCGGCACAAGGTATTGAAATTCGCCCGTCTGCATCCCGTTTTCTTTGTAGATTTTTGCATATTTCGTCTGATTAAGCGGCAGATTTACATCATTCCCGCCGCCTGTCCAGTTAGGCGTAGGCATGCATTCAATCTCCTGTGTCAGTATAACAGGCTCAAGAGCAGGCTCCGCGACGGTGTTCATGCTTACGGTGCATAGTCCGAGCAGCAATAAAATCACCATAGCTATTGTCAATGCTTTTTTCATAGCTGTTATAATCTGTTTTCTTTAAGAATCAACAAATCAAGGATATCAAATTTAGTGTCACCATTCATATCCAGATAATTATATGCTCCTGTAAGTGTCTGTACATTCAAGAGATGATTTCTCAAAAAAGTTATATCATCGTTTTGATAGCCCATGCTGTAGGCATAGCTGAAATCAAGCCATTTGAACGCCGTAAAAGCGTCTACCACGGTAAATCTTATGTAAACTGTTTTGGTCGGATTAGCGCTTAAAACCTCCTCAACGCTGCTCTCTGATGTTAGCGTCGGAGTCATTTCATATTCTCCCATGTAGCCAAAATTTTCCGTCCGATCCCAGAATGGAAGCCAGTTCATATTATCCTTTGAAATCTCAACCACAAAGCCGCCATATGACTGACCGCTGATACCAACCGTAAAATCAGTTGCCCTTGGATCAAGCTTGAATTTATAGGTTCTATAATCACCGGGATTCATAAAGCTGACAAGCTGACCGGCATCCTGCCATATAGCCGTACCAAATACAGACTTATCAACTATGAATTCTTCATCCCAGATTCCTCTTGATAAGGCAAGATGACCGCGCGGATCCAAATCCTTTACATCCGGTGTGGTTGTAAGCCTTCTTTTCAGCCAACTCTCCGACTGGTCTGTCTCTAAATAATTTGCTGTGATTTTTACCGATTGATAAATCAGTCTGCCGCCGAGGTTACTGCTAAGTCTGATATATACAATTTTATCAGGATTGTTCTCCAAAATAGTATTCATGTTCGCGAGGTGCGTACTGTTGCCGACCTCGGGGAAAACATCTTCAGTTACCCAGTCAAATCCTTTGTTTGGGTATTCACCGATAGCAAACCATGACAATGGCAAACCGTTCTTTGATGCTTCAACGATGAAATATTCGGACATGTGCGCAAATGTGACTGAAAAATCGGTTGCAGTATCGGCAAGGTCGAATTTGTAAGTAACGTATTGACCCGCATTTGCAAACCGAGTCATGTAATCATCTGCCACTCCCTGCCAAACAGCAACGTCCGCACTGCCCCCATGTCCGAATATGCCTGCTGTCGAAAGCTCGGGCACCGCGTATTGAGATTCGTCTGACTGCAGCTTCTTTGTTCTTAAAATCTCCATGTATTTTTCCTGATTCGCCTGTATGTTTTGAAAGGTTTTTTCATTATCGTCTCTTACAGAACCCGCCCAGTTAGGTACCGGAATACATTCAATTTCCTGCGTCAGCACCTTGGGAGCAGGCACCGAAAAGACATTAAAGCTTACCGAAAACAAACCGAATATCATCATAACCGCCATAAACACACTAAAAATCTTTTTCATAACTATTCTCCTTAATTTATTATAATAAAGCCTCATTCTTCTTTTTTTGAAAACGTCGCAGACATGGCATCATCCTTTCATATACGTAAGCTTTTTCCTTCGTATTAAAAAGTAATTTCCGGAAGTCCCAGATACTGTCTGTAAAATCTGAAAAACGTATATGGATCAACAACCTCGACGGTATCGCCGAATGCATGGCTCGCCTTGACCTTGTCAACTCCTTCTGCAAGCGTTGACGGGGAATTCCAAATACAGCGATAGACGCTGAAATACGGTCTGTTGTTTGCCTTGGCGTTACCGAGTCTGCCGCCGATGACGCTTGCCATATAACTGCTGTCTGTGACAATATCTATTGCGGTATCAATTTGTATATAGGCTTTACCCCTGTAGCTTGATGCCATTGGCGCATACGCGGTTGCCGCGCCGAGAGTCAGGAAGGAGGAATACGCGTCATAGCTTGAAACAACATCGCTTCCGTCTTCAATAAAGAATCCGCCTATATCAAGGTCAAACAGCGAAGCCCTGATTTTATTAAGATTTATCCAGTTTTCAAGCGTGCCGAGCAATCCCAGCGGACGGTTTGAGTTGGTCATATATTCGACCTCGAAATGCGCCGTACCGGAGTTTGCCATTACAAAGTAGTCCTTTGAGCCTTTTTTTGTGTACATATGATTAAATACGTGCGGTATTTTCTTGTAAAGCTGTGACGAAACACCCCATGCGATAGGATATTTGTTTTTTGCCGGATCATTAAAGAATCCGGGCATAAGAGAGTTTGTCCACGATGAGGAGTCCAAATCGCCCATATAAAGCATGACATAGTTTTTGTTTTGCATGGTCTGTCCGTTATTCTTCGTGTTTTGCTTAAGGGTTTTAAGCGGAATTTTTTTAAAAATTGAAGCATTCGACATTGATTTTGACGCTTCCGCGTCGGTGTTCATGTAATATGGCATCATAATTTCCGCGGACAGTATTTCAACCGCCAAAGCATTGGGAAGTCCCGCGCCTGCTGCGTCGGTATACTTTATCCACCAGGGCACAAAGCCGCCATAGGTCACAAGCTCACCGTTTGCGTTGGTGTTTTGCTGACGCAAGATTTTTGACAGTGTTCTGTAATCGGTTCCGGGCAGCTGACCCGGGTCGTCGCTTGCAACATTATCCGGAGATACATTCAAATCAAAGAAGAAAGCTTTTTCGGCTATGTAGTAATCTTTATTTACAAGTGACAGGCTTTCAAGGTCGGGATAATATTCTCCTCCTCTTGTCCACGGCATAGCGTCAAGCACATAAAACATCAGCGTAGGGTTGGTCTTTTTAGTGTCCAAATAATTATATTTCGCCCACAGATACGCGTCGTTTTTTGCGCTTCCGGTAGAACCGAGATTGGTTTCGGGAATCCTTCCGTCACCTATAAACAAATCGACAAGATTTCGCTTTACCTTGAAAATTTTATTTCTTCGGATAAACCAGTCATAAACCCCAATACCCTTTTCATATCTTATGGGCACAAGATTTTCAACGCCGCAGACCGTGCTTGCCACGTTTGAAGTCGAATTGACATTTTCGTCCCAAACAATGGCTCCGCTGACCTTATCTTTAAACAAATCAATAATTTTCCCCACCGAATGGACGGTAACTACCTTTTTGCCGGACAGATATTCTCCCGGCTTTCTTAATTCCGTCAGCCAGTAATTGTCGGGGTCGGGATAAAACTTGCCGTTACCGGCGCGCATTGAGGCAAACTCCCAGTGATTATTGACAAAATTTACATAAATATGCGGTTTGTCCCGATTTACAATACCTTGCATTGTTGCGATAAGCTCGACGGTATCCCTTACGATTTTTGAGCTTATGCCGCTTTCCTTTGCGTTATCGGCTATTTTTCTCAAATCAACATAATAAAGGGTATCATCCTCATATTTGGTATTTTTATCCTTATCCGAGATTGCAAAAAAAGCTTCCTCATGGGGGAAAATCTCCTCCCACTCATCCTCTCTTATGTCATTTATCTTTCTTGTGCTTGTCATTGTGCCCTTTTGAGGCTCCTCGTACTCCTCGACTTCATTTTGATTATTTCCATTCGAAGTCACTGAACTTGGCTTTTTGCTGCCGGACGAAGTATTCGGCACGTTATTCGGATAGGTCGGATCGGACGATAAGGGGTCGTCCGGATTATAATATCCGTTTCGCCCGTCATTGTATGATGCCGAATAATCCATCTGTTCTTTAGACGCGGAGGACGAGGACGGCTCTCCTGTATCGGAAATCCCGCCGCACCCGGTGAGCGCAAGCACTAACATAAGCGCTGTAATTTTCAAAGGAATTTTCAGTTTCATATTTATAATCATGCCTTTCCGGTTCAATGCCGGAAGGCATCAAACCTTATTTGAAGAAGGCGGTTGTCTAAACCGAATGACGCTAAACGCGTCATGAGCTTCTTCGTAGTTTAAATAAATACGTTTAAGTATTTTTTAAACTTTCACTCCTTATATCGGTCGGGCATGGAAACCCGACGCTACTATCTCTTGCCATCTAAAAGTTGATGAACCACCCCGCCGCCTTGCAGGCGGC
>JGI994J12354_10002701_pt1 | contig 17008 bp, 17 predicted proteins | sample IntmicLarv3ML3BL_FD_12354 | JGI IMG/M metagenome (IMG submission 12354) | reverse complement strand
TCAGCACTGCCATGTCTGCCGCCTCCGACGGATTGAGCCACAGATGCGGGTCGTACCCGCCCTCGTGAACGTGCCCAGAGTGAGCGGCTTCGCCGTCACGCGCGTGGTCGTGGTCGTCATGCTCCTCGTCCGCGCCGTGCTCATGGTCGTCATGGTCATGCGCGTGCACGTGGTCGTGCTCCCCGCCAATCTCAAGCGGGTGCGCCGAGGCATCCGTCGCCGCTAATTTCTTCTTCGCTTGAATCCTCCCCGCCCAATCGTCAAGCCCGAGGCCGTTGTAGATGAACAAATCCACGTCCGCGATGTACGCCACATCCTTTGGCTTAGGCTCAAAGTCGTGCGGCTCCGCGTCGCCTACGATATTGCGCACCTCCACCTTGTCGCCGCCGACTGTGCGCACTATCTCAAAAAGCGCATCCGTCGTTACCGCGACCGTCAGCACACCCTCGCGCGGCGGCGACGGATTACGCACGCATGCGGCAAGCGTCAAAATGACGCTTGCCGCTGCAATTACCGCTATTACTGATGTTTTACGTTTGAATTTACCCATTAGCCTATGATGCTCCCCACGTCAACGAACGAGTTCGCTCCGCCGCCGACTACAGGCAGCTTTCCGTCCCATTTCTCGTTGCGCTGATACTCTAAGTACGCGTCGCCCGCGTGCGCGAGCTGCTCCTGAATGACCTCAATCGCGAACGCTTCCGCCTCGGCCTGCGCCCTGATTGCGTACGCCTCGGCGTCGGCGCGAGCCTTCGTCGCCTCGGCCGCTGCCTTGGCCTGTTCGACCTGCTGCTGAGCCTCAATCGTGATTTTGTTCAACTCCTGCTCTGCCTTGAGTGCATCCTGCTGAGCCGTCTGCTTTGCCTCAACCGCACGATTAAACTCGTCGGAGAAGTCGAAGTTCATGATGTTGAAGTCGTCCGTAACAATGTGGTACGGCGCGATTTTGTCCGACAGTTCCTCTTTAATCGCAATCGAAACGGCTTGCCGCTGAGTGATTAACTGCTCTGCCGAGAAGCGCGCGATTACGGACTTAATCGACTCCTGAATCGCCGGCGCGATTATCTTCGTCTCATACGTCATGCCTACGTTTTTGAAAAGCTCCGCCGCTCCGTTCGGGTCGATGTGATAGTTAATCGCCGCGAGAACGGAAACGGTCTGCAAATCTCTTGACGCGGCGGAGGAATCGACCTCAATCTTCTGCGTCTGCGTGTTCACCTTCGTGACCGTCGTCACGAACGGCGCTCTGAAGTGCAGTCCCGCGCCGAGCGTCTTGTCGCTCACCGCTCCGAGCACCGAAACTACTCCGACCGTACCGGATTGCACCGTTACCGTTGACGAGAGCAGAACGACTGCCACGAGTATAACCGCGATTGTACCGATTACGAGCCGCTTCGTCGTCTTGAGCGCCTTTTGTGTGTTTACTTCCATAATCTTTACCCTTCTTTCTTTGTTTGATGTAATCATTCTAACACATTTGCGTTAAAATGCGATTTAAGTAACATTAAGTTCACATTAAAATTCGCTGAAAATGGTGCGCAGTGCGAACTGTGTTCGCCTTACACCCCGTGGGGGAACCGCCCGTGTGTACCCGTGTGCGAAATTTTACCACGGACGCGCAATGTAGCTCTCGCGTAGCGAGAGGTTCGCCCCTACAACGCGGCTGCTCCGCTGCGCTCATAGTAAAACATATACTGTTGCGCAACACCCGCCCACGGCGAGAACACCGCAGGGTCGAAGCTCGCGTCAAAGTGCCGCGCGAGTGCCTTTTTCATCCACGTATCAATCGGGAACGCGTCCAAATCGTGCAGTCCGAACAGCGCGACGCACGACGCGACCTTAATCCCCACGCCGTCAAGCCGCAGCAACTCCGCCATCGTTGTCGGCATTCCGTCGCCGAACGCCACCGCACGCGCCGCGTTAATGATGTACCGATCTCGGTAACCTGCCCGCAGCGGCGCCAGGTCCGCCTCATCAAGCAGCGCAATTCGCTCCGCGTTAGGGAACGCAAACTGCCCGTCCGCAATCTCGTCGCCGAACAGCGCGCAAAGCGTTTCTACAATCTTCTTTATGCGCGGAATATTGTTGCACTGCGAGATGATAAAGCTGCACAACGCCTCCCACGGCTCCTGCCGCAGAATGCGAATCCCCGCGCCGAATTGCGCGGCCTGCTCCATATGCGCGTTGATTGAAACATGCCGCCGAATCGCGTCGTAGTCCGTGTCAACGTCGAAGTAATCGCGCCAAACGCGCTCGTACGCCCCCTCAGAACAGCGCAGAATCGCGCCGTCGCCGCACCGTTCCACAGTGTCCCGCTTCGGCGAGACACTCGCAGCCTCGCCGAACGCGATGCCGTGGTAGATTCCGTCCGCGTCCGCGTTCCAGCGGAAGCATTGCCCGCATTCAAATGTCGCCGTCGGATTCAAGTCAAGCCGAAGCTCGGTCATTTGCGTACTCACAGCACGGTAGCAACGCAGCGGTTGATTTTCACGCCCTCCGCGTGAAATTTCGCCTCGTAATCCGTCATAATTCCGTGAATCCCGTCCGCGTGCAAGTCACGCGTGACCTCTGAAAGCGTGTAGCCGCACGCCTCGAACCGCTCCAGCGAATACTCAAACAGCGGATTGTTGTCCGTCTTGAAGTGAATCTCGCCACCCTTCGGGAGAGCGGTTTTATACAACGCCAAAAAGCCGTCGCTCGTCAGCCGCCGCTTTGCGTAGCGCGACTTATGCCATGGGTCGCAGAAGTTGATGTAAATCCGCGACACCTCGCCTCGCTCAAACGATGTCGCGAGCACGTTCACGTCGTTTACGATGAACCGCGCGTTCGCCAGCTGCGCGTCGCGGCTGCGCTCGGCGGCGACGACTGCGGCGTCCGGCACGCGCTCCACGCCAATCAGCAACACGTCGGCGTTTTGCCGAGCCGTTTCGCACGTAAAACGTCCCTTGCCGCAGCCGAGCTCAAGGTGCAGCTCCGAAAGCGACGGAAACGCCGTTTTCCACTTGCCGATAAGCTCCGATGGCTCCGCGATTATGTAGTCCGCGCACGCGTCAAGGCGCGGTATCAGGTTTGGCTTGCGTCTCATTCTCATAGTTCTTCAAATCTCCGTTATTGCATTGGGTACTAAAGACTTTTCTTTAGAAAATATTGAACCACATCATCGGGATAATCTCTGAGTTCTGCGAATACCTCATATCCGCAGGCTATATAGAACTCCGGAGATTGGTAGCTGAACGTGCCGGTATGCGAAAACACACAACCGCTTTCTTTTCCCACTTTTTCGGCGTGGTTAATCATCAATTTTCCGTATCCGCGTCCCCTGTATGCCTCGTCAAGCCACATAACATCAACATACAAGCATCTGCTGAAGGTATTACAGAAACACGCGCCGATTACATTATCGACGTCCTTAACCATGAAACTGATGTCTATTCGTGCGCCCGAGGTCCTCTCTACGTTGTAGTTATACAGTCTGTCACAAACGGACTTGTAATCAGCGTCTGTTCGCTTGTCCGTTATAGTGATATTGTTTGGTAATTGCATCATTGCTTTTCTCATCTCCCGAAAAATCTCGTTGTCCTTTATCAAGGTTTAGAACAGGTCTACTTCGCTGTCGCCGTGGCTCGCTCGTACGTTCTCGCCGTCTTGCTCTCCCGTGCGAGAACCACCGCAGTAAAGGCTCTGCCTTTACTGCCCTATTGCTTCGTCGCTCCGACTTCGGGAATGCCGCGATTTCTGCGCAGGAGCGTGAAAATCATCAGCACCACGCCAAAAATGACCGCGACGCCGCCCGTGAACAGATAGCGCGGTCCCGTCGCCTCGCCGAACAGCTTCATCGTCAGGCGCGTGAAGATATACGGCGACACAAACGCGCCGAGGCTCGGAGCCACGGAGTTGGCAATCGCCGATGCCGTTGCGCTCGTGCGCTCGTCCGCCAGTGCCGACACTGCGAACATGACGCGCGGCGCGGTGCACGACAGGCTCATGCCCGCGATGAAAACCGCGATGAACGTCATAACAATCGAATTCGGGAACAGCCCGAGCAGCGCGTAACCGATTACGAGCGCAAGGCACGCTGCCACTAACAGCATGTCGCCGAGCTTAGCCGACAGTTTGCCGAACATCAGTCCGCAGCAAACGCCGCCCGCCATCTGCGCCGCAGATGCAAAGCCCGCGAGCGCCGTATTCGTGCTGCCCGCCTGCGCAAGATGCGTAGATAAATTCACGCTCGTCACGTTGTAAACAGCCATGAAAACGCCGAGCACGATGCAGTAGAAGTAAATCATCGGCGGCAGCTTTGCGCGCTCGCCGTCCTTGCTCTTGCTCGGCTTTACGCGTGGCACTCTCGGCACCGTGACCCACGCCAGCACCGCAAGCGGAATCGCAAGCATAAGCATCAAATATCCGCCGTACCAAACAACCGCACACATAATGCCGCCCGCAAGGTTCCAGAAGATGCCGCCCGCGTTAATGCAAGACGTCTGGTAGCCCGCAATCGGTTCGCGCTCCTCGTCTGTGAAGTTGTCAAAGAAGATGCTCGCCGTGTTCGTGATATATGTACCCATCGCGAGACCAATCATGAACGCCATGAATTGAAGATGCCAAAATTCCGTGTGGAAAAACAGCGCGAAAACGCCCGTCAAGCCGAGCACCGTAATGCCGCCTATCATCGTGAAGCGTTTAGTCATCACGCCTTTGTTGACGAGGAACGCCGAGGCTATGCCGGAGAAAACGGTGACGAAGCTCGTAATCGCGAACGCCTCCTGCACTCTTGCGAGCCCCGTTATATCGTTGCCGAAGAAGTGCTGCGCGATTGTGTCTATCGCGGGGTTAAGCGTAAGCTGTGACATCTGAAAAAGTGCGACGATGAGTATCGTTGCCCGAAGGCGTCTTTTAGATTTTGTCATGTTTCTATTTTCCTTTCCTTGTTTGAAGGCGTTCCCCCTCAAACCTGCCTGCTCCTTTTACAATTAGAGAAGATTGTAACACTAATTATCGTTATTTGCAAGAAGAATAAAAAAACTCTTGTATTCATTATAATTATTTGATACAATAGAGTACGGTGCAATCCTTGTACCCATCAACCACAAATAAGGCGGTGAGCGGCATAGGCAAAGTCATAGTCATAACCTCCGGCAAGGGCGGAACGGGCAAAACCACCACGACCGCCGCCGTAGCCTCGTGTCTCGCCGCGCTCGGCCACAAAACACTCGCCGTCGACTGCGACATCGGACTGCGCAACCTCGACGTTTCGCTGTCCATGTCCGACTTTGCGGGCACCGATTTCCTCGATGTCGTTGATGAACGCGTTGAGCTCTCGGACGCCGTGCATGAGCACCCGTCAATTGAGAACCTTTTCTTCCTCTCCGCTCCGGCAACGACCTCCGCCGCCGATATTGACGCAGAGAAGATGGCTGACTTCGTCGCCGCCGCACGCGATGCGTTCGATTTCACGTTGCTCGACTGCCCCGCAGGCATCGGAACGGGCTTTCGCCTTGCCGCACAGAACGCGGACACAGCCGTAATCGTCTCCACGAGCGACGTTTCCAGCATTCGCGACGCGTCCGTTACCGCGCAGCAGTTAGCGGACATGGAACTCGGCGAAATTCGGCTGCTGATTAATCGCTACAACCGCCGCCGCGCCAAGCAATGGCGAGAGACGGTGGACGACCTAATCGACAGCGCGGGCGCGCAACTAATCGGCATCGTCCGCGAGGATATCAGCGTACCCGACGCAGTTTCTGACGAAACACCACTCATATTATACAGCGGCGCAGGTGCGGCGCAGGATTTTCTCGCCACAGCTCGACGGCTTGCGGGAGAAGAACTACCGATATAAGGAGAATGCCAGATGAACATAGCACTGCTTGCCCACGACAAAAAAAAGGAGCTTATGACGCAGTTTTGCACAGCGTACTGCGGAATACTCTCAGGTCACTCAATCTGCGCTACGAACACCACCGGTCGTCTCGTGCGCGAAGCTACGGGCCTACCCATAACGCTCTATCTCTCCGCGTCGCAGGGCGGTGCGCAGCAGATTGCCGCGCGAATCGCCTACAACGAAATCGACCTCGTGCTGTTCTTCTGCGACTCACAGTTTGACAACAGCGAAAACGAGAATTCCGTGTGGGAAATTCAGCGTCTTTGCGACCGCAACAACGTCCCCTTCGCATCGAACATCGCCACGGCGGAGGTTTTAATCCAAGGTCTAAAGCGCGGCGACCTCGACTGGCGCGATATCGTCAACCCCAAGAAGTAACTTCGCCCTCTCGCCCAACGCGACGCTTGCGTCGCGGCTTGACGCGCTCTCGGTGGCACAGCACACTGCGCCGTCCTGCCGCTTTTGTCCGCTTTTGTCCATGATAAGCTCGTCGGTCGATGGGTTTATCATGGGCTTCTGACCTTTTTCGGCACAATCCCGCTCGCACCGCACGCCGAAAACTCACCATCGAAAAGGATACAAGTTTGAAAGAAAAATCTTTCAAACTACGGTTTTGTTTCTTTCTTCCGAGAGCGATTGGAAGAATTTCGGGAACATTCCCGAAACCGAAACAATTCCCGAACAAGGAAAGGAATATTTTATACTATGAAAACCAAGCCGCAAACTCTTTCGGGTTTTATGGAGTTACTTCCGCAAGACCAAGTTTTTTTTCAGGTTATGACCGACAAAATTCGCGAGTCCTACGAGCTTTTCGGATTTACTCCGTTAGATACACCTGTCATCGAACGCTCTGACGTTCTGCTCGCCAAGGCGGGCGGTGACACGGAAAAGCAGATGTACCGCTTCATGAAAGGCGATACCGACCTGTCACTGCGCTTTGATTTGACAGTACCTCTCGCCAAATACGTCGCGAAAAACTACGGACAACTCACGTTCCCGTTCCGCCGCTATCAAATCGGCAAATCGTATCGCGGCGAGCGCGCCCAGCGCGGACGCTTCCGCGAGTTCTATCAGTGCGACATTGACATCGTCGGTGACGGCTCGCTCGGCATCATGAGCGACGCCGAAATTCCGAGCATCATCTACCGCACGTTCACGTCGCTCGGACTGCGCGGTTTCACGATTCGCTTCAACAACCGCAAGGTGTTAACGGGCTATTATCAGCTCCTCGGGCTAGGCGACAAGGCCGCCGAAATTATGCGCACCGTCGATAAAATCGACAAAATCGGCGCAGAAAAGGTTCGCGAGCTGTTTCTCAACGAACTCGCCGTTTCCGCCGACAAAGCTGACGAAATTCTCGCGTTAATCGGCGTCGTCGGTGACCCGTTCGACGCGCTCGCGGCGTACGAGGGCAAAAACGAGCTGTTCGACGAGGGCGTTGCGGAACTGCGCGAGGTCGCGCGGCACCTCGCCGCGTTCGGCGTACCGCAGGAATTCGCCGTTATCGACCTCAAGATTTCGCGCGGGCTCGACTACTACACCGGCACCGTGTACGAGACGTTCATCACCGCGCACCCCGAAATCGGGTCCATCTGCTCCGGCGGGCGGTACGACAGCCTCGCCGAGTATTACACCGATAAGCAGCTCCCCGGCGTCGGCATTTCCATCGGTCTCACGCGCCTGTTCTACGTGCTCAACGAGCAGAGCTACCTCAACACGGAGATGAACACCGCGCCCGCCGACGTTCTCATCATTCCGATGACGGACGATTACGCGCCCGCCGTTGAGCTCGCCACCGCGCTGCGCGCCGAGGGAATCCGCACGCAGCTCTACGGCGAGGATAAGAAGTTCAAGGCGAAAATGGCGTACGCCGACAAGCTCGGCGTGCCGTTCGTCGCCCTGCTCGGCGAGGACGAGATTGCGCAAGACCGCGTCAGCATCAAGGACATGCGAACGGGCGAGCAGGTCATGGCGTCCCCCGCTCTGCTGATTGCGGGCATCAAAGAAAAGCTCGCCACCGCCAAGAGCGTCACCCCGATTAAGCAAAAATAACGCGGCTTTTGCCGCTGCTCCAAGCTACACTTTAGATAAAAGGATTGATTATACGACATGGAAAACCTGCAAAACTTCAAGCGCACTTCGTACTGCGGCGAGCCGCGAACCGCGCAAATCGGCGAAACGCTCACCGTAATGGGTTGGGTTCAGCGTCGCCGCGACCTCGGCGGCTTGATTTTCATCGACCTGCGCGACCGCACGGGCATTCTTCAGCTTGCGTTCGACGACAACACCGAGCGCGCCGTTTTCGACAAGGCATCGACGCTCCGCACCGAGTTCGTCGTCGCCGCCCGCGGCACACTGCGGGAGCGTAGCTCAAAGAACAAGGACATTCCGACGGGCGATATTGAACTCGAAGTCACCGAGTTGCGCATACTCTCCGAGGCGGAGACGACGCCGTTTGAAATCCTCGACAAATCGAACGTCAACGAGGAACTGCGCCTTAAATACCGCTACCTCGATTTGCGCCGCCCGACGTTGCAGCAGAACTTAATCAAGCGCGGTGAGATTGCCCGCGTCACGCGCAACTACTTCCACGAAAACGGCTTCATTGAGCTCGAAACGCCGACGCTCATCAAGTCCACGCCGGAGGGCGCGCGCGATTACATCGTGCCGAGCCGCATTCACAACGGCAGCTTCTACGCACTGCCGCAGTCGCCGCAAATTTACAAACAATTGCTTATGCTCGCGGGCTTCGACCGCTACGTTCAGCTTGCGCGGTGCTACCGCGACGAGGATTTGCGGGCCGACCGCCAGCCGGAGTTCACGCAAATCGACGTTGAAATGTCGTTCGTGGACGTTGAGGATATCCTCGAAATGGTTGAGGGCTTCATTCAACGCTTAATGCGCGAGGTTCAGAACGTCGAAATCGCGTTGCCGTTGCCGCGCCTGTCGTTCGCCGACGCAATGAATCGCTACGGCTCCGACAAGCCCGATACGCGCTACGGCATGGAGCTGTTCGATATCTCCGACCTCGTCGCCGACAGCGGCTTCGTCGTATTCGACGGCGCAATCAGCTCAGGCGGCTCCGTCCGCGCGATTGTCGCGAAGAACGCTGCGTCCGTGCTCAGCCGCAAGGAGATTGACAAGCTCACCGAGCAAGCCAAGGGCAGCGGCGCAAAGGGTCTCGCGTACATCCGTTGGAGCGAGGATGAGCCGAGCGTCAGCTTCAGCAAGTTCGTAACGCCCGAGCTCACCGCCGCAATCATGGAGCGCGGCGCGATGGAAAAAGGCGATGTTCTTCTGGTCATAGCCGATAAAACCTCGCTTGCGCTCTCAATTCTCGGTACTTTACGCACAACAATTGCCAAAAAGCTCGACCTCATTCCCGACGGTTTCAACTACGTTTGGGTCACTGACATGCCGTTTTTCGAGCACGACGCCGACGCCGACACGTGGGTTGCGAACCATCACGCATTCACGATGCCGACGGACGAGAGCCTGCCGTTCATCGAAAGCGACCCCGGCCGCGTACTTGCAAAGGCGTTCGACCTCGTCGTCAACGGCGTTGAGCTACTCAGCGGCTCCATCCGCATCTCTGACTTCAAGCTCCAGCAGCGCATGTTTGAGGCGCTCGGCCTGACGGCAGAGGAGATTGATGCGAAGTTCGGTTTCCTCGTCGATGCGTACCGCTACGGCGCACCGCCGCACGGCGGCGTCGGTTTCGGCTTTGACCGCCTCGTTATGGTGCTGTGCGGCGCGGAAAACCTGCGCGACGTCACAGCGTTCCCGAAGGTGCAGAACGCCTCGGAGCCGATGTCAAACGCCCCCGCAAGCGTCGACGAGATTCAACTCCGCGACCTCGGCATCGCAGTCGTCGGTGAGTAACGCCACACCCGAAGCTCACGTCGCCGAATACCTCAGCGGCGAGCTGAGTGCCGTCGCGTCAGAATTCGTCGCCCACCTGCGTGCGAGCGGCATGACACTAACTCGTGGCGGCGGCTACTGGGAGAACATGTGCTACTGGGTCGCGACGCATAACGGCGAATACGTGTGCTTTTTCTTAATCGGACCCGAATCGCCCAACCAAGACCCGAACGAATTCATAATATGGTCGGACAACTGCGGCACGGCTTGGTATGAGAACGCCGAAATCGACGAAACACTAAAGGAAGCCTTTTGGCAAAACGTCGACTTCTGCGGAAGCTGCGGCTCCTGCGAGGGCGGCAAACGCAAAACGATTTTCGGCCGTGAGTTCGATAACGTCTGCATGACCACATTCCGCTTCGATAATCCCGACTGCGCCGCCATAAAATGCGCTGTGAAGATGGTTCAACTGCGAAAAAACGGCATTCTTAATGTATAACAATCACGCAAAACAAGCATGATGTTACCGTATACATCACAAAATACAAGCACGGAGGGTTGAAATGCCCACAAACAAAAACACACGCAACACACCGCGCCGCAATCGCGTGCTGCCGCGCGTTGAGGCCGACCTTGAAGTCGGTCTGTCCGCCGCGGAGGCGGAGTTGCGCCTGAAAAACGGCTACTCCAACGAAAATCCGGAGCCGTCGGAGCGTTCCACGGTGCAGATTATCGCGGACAATGTGTTCACGTACTTCAACTTAATATTCGTCACGCTCGGCGTACTCGTCATCATAACGGGTCACATCAAGGAGCTCACGTTCCTGCCCGTCGTTTTCGCGAACATCATTATCGGCGTTGTGCAGGAGTTGCGTTCGCGCGCAAAGCTGCGCTCGCTCACGCTGATTTCCGCGCCGAAAGCGACCGTAATCCGCGGCGGCAACGTCGTTCAAGTCGCCTGCGAGGAAACGGTGCTCGACGATGTCGCGGTTTTCTCCGCCGGCAGTCAAATTTATGCCGACGCCATCGTCCGCGACGGCGAGTGCCGCGTCAACGAGGCGCTCGTAACGGGCGAATCGGACGAAATTACGAAACAACCCGGCGACGTTCTTCTCTCCGGCAGCTACGTCGTCTCCGGCGAGGTACGCGCGCGGCTCGATAAGGTCGGGCGCGAGGCGTTCGTCGCCAAGCTGACGCTCGAAGCGAAAAAATCCGGCAAAAAGCTCCGCTCGGAGATGATGTACGCCCTCACGCGCCTCGTAAAAATCATCGGCGTCGTAATCATTCCGTTCGGCGCAATAATGCTCTACCAGCAGATAAAAATCCTCAATGTTCCTTTCGACGACGGCATGATTACTACCGTCGCCGCACTGATTGGCATGATTCCCGAGGGGCTGTATCTGCTCGTTTCCGTCGCGCTGACGGTTTCCGTAATGCGTCTCGCCAAACGCCGCGTGCTCGTGCAGGAAATGCGCTGCATCGAAACGCTTGCGCGTGTCGACGTTCTGTGCGTGGACAAAACGGGCACAATTACGGAGCCCGAGATGAATGTGCGCGACTTCGTGCCGCTCACCGACACTCTCTCCGACGACGAAATCGCTCAGCTGATGTCCGATTACCTCGGTAACTCCCCCTCCGACAACGAGACCTCCGCCGCGATGGCGCGCTTCTTCGCGCTACAGCCGCGCCGCTTCGTCTCCAAGCGTTTAGCGTTTTCCTCCGCGACTAAGTACGCTGGCGCAGAGCTGTCCGACGGCACCGCAATCCTCGTCGGCGCGTGGGATAAGCTACTCCCGCCGCAATTGACGGACGCGCAGCAGCTCTGTGAGCAGTATTCCGCCGAGGGCTACCGCGTCATCCTCGTCGCGAACTACGGCGGCGACGTCACTACAGCCGACAAGGCGTTATCCGTTGCGCCGCAACCGCTCGCGCTTATACTGCTAACGAACAAAATCCGTGACAACGCCGCCGAGACGTTCCAATTCTTCAAGGACCAAGGCGTTTCAATCCGCGTTATCAGCGGCGATAACCCGCAAACCGTCGCGCGAATCGCCGCCGACGCAGGCATCGACGGTGCCGAGCGTTGCATCGACGCTTCCACGCTGCAAACAGAGCGGCAAATCCGCCGCGCCGCCGCCGACTACGTCGTTTTCGGCCGCGTTACGCCCGACGTCAAGCGTCGCCTCATACGCGCCTTCAAAGCCGAGGGGCACACCGTCGCGATGACGGGCGACGGCGTGAACGACGTGCTTGCACTGAAGGACGCGGACTGCGGCATCGCGATGGCGTCGGGCTCCGAGGTTGCGTGTCACGTCGCGCAATTGGTGCTGATGGACAGTGATTTTTCCGCCATGACGAGCGTCGTCGCCGAGGGTCGCCGCGTAATCAACAACATCGAACGCAGCGCGTCGCTGTTCCTCGTCAAGAACATCTTCTCGTTCGTAATCACCGCACTCGCCCTGCTTTTCACGCTCTCCTACCCGCTCACGCCGTCGCAGTTGACGCTTTTTAACGTGATGTTCATCGGCGTACCGTCGTTCTTCCTCGCGTTAGAGCCGAACCGTGCGCGCGTTCGCGGCCGTTTCCTCGCGAATGTGCTCATAAACTCGCTCCCCGCCGGTCTCACGGACGTCGTCGCCGTCCTCGCCGTCATGTTCGTCGGCTACAAACTCGGCGTGCCGACGGAGCAACAGGCAACGATTTCGACCATCGTAATCTCGTTCGTGGGTTTCATGATGCTGGTAAAGGTCTCGCGGCCGTTCAACCACGTGCGCCGCGTGCTCGTCGTCGCAATGGTGCTCGGCTTCACGCTCGGCGCGGCGCTGTTCTCCGATATGTTCAACATCGTCGCCCTCACGGGCAAGGCGATTCCGCTCGCCGTCGGTGCCTGCGTCGTCTGCGTACCGATTATGCTCGTGCTCGCCGCGTTTGCGCGGCAGGCGCGCAACATGCTCCGCAGCAAGGTCGCCACGCGCCGCCGTCCACGTCGGGTCAGAGTCTGAGGCCAACACCCACGGCTCCTAAACCGCACATTTCCGTGTTTGCCTCTCGCGTTTCGCTTTGCGAAACGCCCAACGTGTTGCGTGTAGGAGGCTCGCTACGTGAACCTATTAAACTCATACACAGGGTCGCCTCTACATCATTTGCCTCGGTGTCCGCGCTACCGCACCCTCGTACCGTGCAACACAACGTGTTGCGTGCGTGTTTCGCAACGCGAAACACTTGACTCGACAAAACCATGTGCACGTCCTCTCGGCGGAGCCGAGAGCACCGCACTACTTTTGTCGCGTTTCTCTCGACAAAAGTAGTGCTACAACGCCAAATCCTCCTATGGACATTTCGCGCGCGGTGCGTTATCATATAAATACAGCTTATCCAATAAGCTCATATCTTTATCCCACAACCCTTTTTTCGGGAACCAGCGCCTCCTGTCGGAGCCGTCGGGTCCCTCCTTTTTTGCGCATCAACAAACGACCGCGCGCACAAAAGCGCGTTTCGGTTTTCACCGAAACGCGCTTCTTTCTGCATCTTGTCGCGCGTACACAAGTACGCGCCGCCGCTCCGCTTTCTCTGCCGAGGATGCCAAATGTGGTGAATGCGAAGCATTCATCACTCCATCGCAATAAACCCGCCGCCCTTGCTCGTTTCCGTCAGCCAACGGCGCAAGTCAATCGAAAACAGCCGCCCGGAGTCGATAATCTCCGCCTCGCCCGACTCCGCGTCAAGCGACGCGAGCGTCGTCCAATGCCAGTTGTCAAGTTGCTCCTGTCCGCCGTTGTCAAGGCACAGGAACGCAACGGGCGCGTCGCGCCGCAGGCTCTCCGTAATGAACTGCGCAACGCGATCGAAGCTCGGCCGTTCCTGCGGCTTTTCGGGCACCTCAAGCTCCGCTACGCTGTGCGGAAAGTGCCGCACAGCAATCAGTTTTTCGATGCGTCTGCGCACCTGCGACGTTTTCGGCAGTCCAAACATCGTCGGCGTAACGTACTGCCAAATGTCGTTCATATGCGCCACGAGCTCCGCCTTGTCCACGTCGCGCGCCGTCGCCGAGCGCGCCATGTAGCTCGTAATCGTCGCCACGGTCGTCGGGCCGCAGCCGCTGCCGCGGCGCCATGGCGAGCCGTACCAGTCTTGGTCGCCGCCGTAATGGCAGTCGCACGGCGCCTTGGTCTCGCACGTCGCCGCGCCGCTTGTCGGCGGCGTGTATTCCGCGCCCTTAACAATCAATCCCTCAATTCGCTTAACCGAAACCTTCATTTTTCATCCCATTTCTGTGTTTTTATATAGTATATTCGTCCGCGTAGCTGCTGCGACTAAAGCACAAAATCCTGCGGGAGCGCACCGTTCGTTTTTTCGTTGCTCCACCCGTTCAGCCACTCGTATTTCGCCTCGAACGACACGCCGTCAATGACAAGATACACGTTGCCGTTGTTTGCGAATGTGTGCCGCGTACCGTCGTTTAGCGTAATGTAAACCGTCACCGTACCGCCGCTAATCCCCTCGAGCGCGTCCACGCGCTTGCCCTTTGCGCCGTTGATAATGCTCACAATGCGCTCGAACTCCGTCTTTTCGCAGTCCTTGTATCGCTCATCGGCTGCGCCGAGCAAACGAACGATTTCTATCCTCGCGACATCGCTCGCCTTTAGGCTCTGCGCCCACGCGAGCTGCGCATCGTTGTCACGGCACGCGGCTGTGCCGAGCAAAATGAGCACGCAAATGATTGCAAAACAAATTTTTCTCATGGCATTACCCCTACATCGTCCAGTTCAGCAGCTTCTTGTTCGCCACGAAATACTCGACTCCGCTGTAGAGCGTCGTCGCGACAATCAGCCCCGTTCCGAGCCAATTCGCCCACTGCGGCAGCGCGAGGAACATCGCGACGAGGCAGACCATCGTCGTCGCCGTCTTGACCTTACCGCTCTTGCCCGCCGCAATCACAAGCCCATCGCCGACGGCAATCAGCCGCAGCGCCGTGACCGCAAACTCGCGCACGATGACAATCAGCACCGCCCACGCAGGCATAATTCCGAGCTCCACGAACCACATCATCGCCGCAAAAACGAGCACCTTATCCGCCAGCGGATCCATAAACTTGCCGAAGTCCGTTACGATATTGTTCTTCCGCGCGAGGTAGCCGTCAAGAAAATCCGTCAGGCTCGCAACGATGAAAATCCCCATCGCCACGAGGTTCGCGTGCGGAAATCCGAGGTATAAAACGACGAGGAACACGGGTATAAGCACCACGCGCAGCAGCGTCAGTTTGTTAGGTGTATTCATATGACCATACCTTTCCTAAGCCGAAAATCCGAGTGCCGCGCTACAGCATAACGCCCACCGCGTCGCCCTCGTCGCTACCGACGATGCGCACGGTAACAATTGAGCCGATTTTCGGCTCCGCAGGCTGCTTCGCGTCGCCGAAAGTTATGACTACAACCCCGTCAATCTCCGGCGACTCACCGAAGCTGCGGCCGTAATACCAGCCGTTGTCAACGCCCTCCACGAGCACGTCCACAATGCTCCCCTCGCGCCGCACGTTGAAATCGTCCATAATCCGCGATTGCAACTGCTCGATTACCGCCGCGCGCTCCAGCGCAACGTCGTTGTCGGGATACTCCATGTCAAACGCCGGCGTGCCCTCCTCGGGCGAGAACGCAAAAACGCCCGCGCGCTCGAATTTCACCTCGTTCAGAAAATCGCACAGTTCCTCAAACTCTGCGTCGCCCTCACCGGGCAAGCCCGTAATGATGCTCGTGCGCAGCACAAGCGCGGGAATCTCGCGCCGTAGCTTCGCAATAAGCTCGCGCACCTGCGCGCCCGTTGAACGGCGGCGCATGTTGCGCAGAATCTCGTCGTTGATGTGCTGAATCGGAATATCTAAGTATTTCAGAATCTTCGGATTGCTCGCAATTTCATGTATGAGCTCGTCCGTCACGCCATCGGGGTACAGATAGTGCAGGCGAATCCAGTCGACGCCGTCGATTTCCGACAGCTTGCGTAACAGCGACACGAGCTTCCGCTCGCCGTACAAATCCATGCCGTAGCGCGTCGAATCCTGCGCGATGATTATCAGCTCGCGCACGCCGCCCTTCGCCAGCTCGCGAGCTTCGGCGAGGATATCCTCCTCCGCACGACTGCGATACTTGCCGCGAATGCGCGACACGATGCAGAACGCGCAGCGGTTGTCGCACCCGTCCGCGATTTTGAGGTATTCCCACGCCCCCGGCGCACTGAGCGCACGCGGCAGGTTGTCGTCGAACATCTCCGGTGCGGGAAAAAGTTCCGTCTTACGGCCCGCAAGCGCACTCTCCACCGCCGTCACCACATCGCCGAACGCACCGACACCGATGAACGCATCTACCTCCGGCAACTCCGCCGCAATCTCATCGCGGTACCGCTCCGAAAGACAGCCTGCCACCACAATCGCGCGGAGCATGCCGTCGTTTTTCATCTGTCCGAGCTCAAGAATCGCGTCAACAGCCTCCTGCTTCGCAGGTCCGATGAACGCGCACGTGTTTACGACCGCAACGTCGCTTCCCTGCGGCTCCGGCACAATTGCATAGCCCGCGCCGACGAGCAGCGCGAGCATTTGTTCGCTGTTTACAAGGTTTTTCGCACAGCCGAGCGAAATTAAGCATACTGTTTTACTCAAAATCAAATTCCTTTTCTAAGTCTAAGTCTAGATTCTCCGCGTACTCCGCGAACGCCGCGTTGATGTCGCTCCACGAGTGACCGCGCCGCGCCAGAGCCGCACCGATTTTCCGCTTATCGTCGAAGTCCGGCGCGTCGCCGCGCAGCTTGCGCTCGATGAACGCAACTGCCGACGCGACCGTTTCGCCGTCCTCAATCTCCGCGAGCGCGTCGTCCCAAAGCTCGCGCGGCACGCGCCGCTTATACAGCTCGTCGCGAATCCTCCGCGCACCGAAGCCGCGGCGCACGCACCCGCGCACCAATTCCGCCGCGTACTCCGCATCGTTGATGAGCCCGATTTCCACGAGCCAGTCGGCGGCGTCCGCCGCGTTTTCCGACGTTTCGCCGAGCTCAATGAGCCGCTTTTCCATAGCCGCGCGCGTCAACTGTCGCGCACTGAGCACGTTCATCGCCCGTTTTTTCGTTTTGGATAGCTTTTCGTCTTGCTCACCGAAGCGGGCAAGTTCCTCGTCCTCGAACGCGGTCATTATTCGTCGTCGAAGTCGTCAGCGGAGATATCCACGCTCGCCGCCTTGCCCTTTTTCGCGGGCGCGGCTTTCGTAGCGGCGGCCTCTGCCG
>JGI994J12354_10002700_pt1 | contig 17014 bp, 17 predicted proteins | sample IntmicLarv3ML3BL_FD_12354 | JGI IMG/M metagenome (IMG submission 12354) | reverse complement strand
GGTGAACTAGCCAAATTGATAGCTCCAGGCATATCGACAATTGAACTTGATAAAGTAGCAGAAGAGATGATTAGGGATTTTGGATGCACACCAAATTTTTTGAACTACAATGGATTTCCCGCATCAATATGTGCGTCACTTAACGAAGAGGTAGTCCATGGTATTCCTAGCAAAAAGAAAATTTTGCGCGAAGGTGATATTATCAGCATTGATATGGGATTAATCTATAAGAGATATCATTCTGACGCAGCACGCACATATGCTGTTGGTGAAATTAGCAAAGAGGCCAGTCAATTGATTGAAGTTACTAAGCAAAGCTTCTTTGAAGGTATTAAATACGCTAAAGCAGGCAATCATTTATTTGATATTTCGGCAGCTGTCGGAGCATATGCCGAAAGTTTTGGGTTTGGTGTTGTCAAAGATATGGTGGGTCATGGCATTGGTACTCAGATGCACGAAGAGCCACAGATACCTAACTTTGCTCAGAAAAGACGCGGATTGCGTTTACAACCAGGCATGACCTTGGCGATTGAACCAATGATTAATGCGGGTCGCTCAGATATACGCTGGTTAGATGATGACTGGACGATAGTGAGTGATGATGGCTCATTATCAGCACACTATGAGAATACAATTTTGATTACGGATGGTGAACCAGAGATTTTAACATTGTCGTAAATCTAGATAGAGACAAGAACCTTCGTTGCACTCAGGATGACAGGATACGAAGGTCATTCGTAGTTCAAAGGTTATTCGTAGTTCGAAAGTCATTCTGAGCGTAGCGAAGAATCTTAAGAAGAACGAGGAGATATTATGGAATATAGCATCGGAATGTTTGCTAGGTCACTAGCAGGACATGATAAGGGCAAATTATATCTCATAAACAAAATAGATAATGAATATGTCTACTTGGTAGATGGTAAGATACGAACCATCGAAAACCCTAAGAAAAAGAAAAAAAAGCATATTCAAATCGATTATCAAAATTATTACGAACAACACCGTCATTGTGGGCTTGACCCGCAATCTCACATGATTACAAATGAAAATATAAAAAGAGCTATCAAATTAAAAGAAGGCAAAAATAGTAGTAACTAGGAGGGATCAAATGTCAAAAGCTGATGTTATGGAAGTAGAAGGTAAAGTATTAGAGAAACTGCCAAACGCAATGTTTAAAGTAGAACTAGAAAATAAGCATGTTGTGTTAGCACATATTAGTGGCAAATTAAGAATGCATTTTATCCGTATTTTACCTGGTGATAAAGTGACATTGGAACTATCACCATATGACTTAACCAAAGGAAGAATTACTTGGAGAGATAAGTAAAAATTACTTAGAGAGATAAGTGAAAAATCCTTGCATCTGCGGGTGTAAAGTGGTATACTATAAAACGAACTTTTGTGTAAAGGAAGGAGGATTCTAATGAAAGTAAGATCATCTGTTAAACCTATTTGCGAGAAATGCAAAATTATTAAGAGAAAAGGAAGTATCAGAGTAATCTGTGAGAATCCAAAGCATAAACAACGTCAAGGTTAGACATGACGTTGCTTAATACCGCCATATCTAAGCGGCGGAAAGGTTGTGTTTTAGCGCACAACTGGATGCGTACATACCGGCATCCCAATTAGGTAAATATTAACCAAGATTTATGATGATGTACACACATTTCAGACCTGCCAAAGCATGATTAAGTGCTCAAAGCAGGGGCTGTACAGATATTATTAATCGGCTTGAAACGGAGGAAATTACATGGCTCGTATAGCTGGTGTAGACTTACCAAGAGACAAACGTGTAGAATATGGATTAACTTACATTTACGGAATAGGCATTTCAAGTGCTAGACGTATTGTAGCAGAAGCTAAAGTAAATCCAGATACTAGAATAAGAGACTTAACTGATGATGAAGTTAAGAAACTTGCTGACGTAATTGACGAAACACAACAAGTAGAAGGTGATTTAAGAAGAGAAATCGCGATGAACATCAAGCGACTTCGTGAAATCGGTTGCTACCGTGGAATTCGTCACAGAAAAGGACTTCCTGTTCGTGGTCAAAAGACAAAGACCAATGCAAGAACAAGAAAAGGTCCTAAGAGAACAGTTGCAAATAAAAAGAAATAAGTAGAAAGAGTAGGTTAGTTTTTTATGGCTAAAGTAACGAAGAGAACGACAAAACGTCGTGTGAAAAAAAACGTTGAACGCGGACAAGCGCACATCCAAGCATCATTTAACAATACTATTGTTACATTGACAGATGCTGAAGGTAATGCTTTATCATGGGCAAGTGCAGGCGGTCTAGGATTTAGAGGTTCAAAGAAATCTACCCCTTATGCAGCACAAATGGCTGCAGAAACTGCTACAAAGGCAGCATTAATTCATGGCTTAAAGACCGTTGACGTATTTGTAAAAGGTCCTGGTTCAGGACGTGAAGCAGCAATCCGCGCACTTAGCGCAACAGGGTTAGATGTTACAAGTATCAAAGACGTAACACCGGTTCCACATAATGGATGCCGCCCACCAAAACGTAGAAGAGTTTAATAGGAGGACGTGAAAGTATGGCAGTAAATAGAGTACCAGTCCTAAAACGATGCAGATCTTTAGGTCTAGAGCCTGTATATTTAGGAATTGATAAAAAATCGACAAGACAGTTGAGACGTGCAAACAGAAAAGTTTCTGAATATGGTCTTCAACTACGCGAAAAGCAAAAAGCAAAATTCATTTATGGTGTTTTGGAAAAACCTTTCCGTAACTACTATAAAAGAGCAGATAAGATGCAAGGCATGACAGGTGAAAACCTAATGATTTTGCTAGAACTTCGTTTGGACAATGTGATTTTCCGCATGGGTCTAGCTAGAACCAGAAGAGAAGCAAGACAAATTGTTGGTCACAAACACGTATTGGTTAATGGCAAGCAAGTTAATATCCCTTCTTACCTTGTGAAAGCAGGAGATACTATCGAAATCAAAGAAAAATGTAAAGGTTCTCAAAGATACAAAGACATCCTTGCAGTTACTCTGGGAAGAACATCGCCAGAATGGATTGATGTAGACCAAGAAGCGTTAAGCGGAAGCATCAAAGAAGTTCCAAATCGCGAAATTATCGACGTGCCAGTTAATGAAATGCTTATCGTCGAGTTGTATTCAAAATAAGAACCCCACAAAGGAGGGCTTGGTGTGTTTGATTTTAACAAACCGAAAATAGAAATAGCCGAGATTTCAGAAGATAAGAAATACGGAAGATTTGTTGTAGAGCCTCTAGAAAGAGGGTACGGTACAACACTTGGTAATTCTTTGAGAAGAATTATGCTTTCTTCACTTCCTGGTGCGGCAGTAAGCCAGGTTAAAATCGAAGGCGTACTACATGAGTTTAGTTCAATCCAAGGAGTTAAAGAGGACGTTACCGAAATTATTATGAATATTAAAAGCCTTGCAATTAGAAATAGTAGCGAGACTAACGAGCCTAAAGTTGCTTACGTTGAGTTTGAAGGCGAAGGTATTGTTCGTGCATCTGATATTCAAGTGGACTCGGATATTGAAATTATGAATCCAGACCTTGTAATTGCGACACTCAATGGTGGTGGCGACAGTAAGTTATACATGGAGCTTACAATTACTAAGGGTCGTGGGTATATTAGTGCAGACAAGGGCAAGACAGATGATATGCCAATTGGTGTGATTGCGATTGACTCAATCTACACACCAGCAGAGCGTGTTAATTTAACTGTCGAGAACACTCGTGTGGGACAGATTACAGATTTTGATAAGTTGACGTTAGATGTATTCACTAATGGAACATTAGCTCCAGATGAAGCAATCAGCTTAGCAGCAAAAGTATTAAGTGAGCATCTTAAATTGTTTATTGACCTTTCAGAAAATGCTAAAGCAGCAGAAGTAATGATTGAAAAAGAAGATGATGAAAAAGAAAAAGTATTAGAGATGAACATTGATGAATTAGAATTGTCTGTTCGCTCTTATAACTGTTTAAAAAGAGCCGGAATTAACACGGTTGAAGAATTATGCAACAAGACTTCAGAAGATATGATGAAAGTTCGTAATCTAGGACGCAAATCATTAGAAGAAGTTTTAGAAAAGCTAAGAGAACTTGGATTACAGCTAAATTCAGGTGATGAGTAGAAATTGTTGGCGTAGCTAAAGCAGTATTTCAGTAAGACCGAAGAAGCGTGTTGTACTGTGCCACAGATGAAGGAGATTTACAATGGCTAAATACAGAAAACTAGGTAGAACATCTAGTCAAAGAAAAGCATTGCTTAGAAATCAAGTTACCAATCTTTTATATCATGGCAAGATTGTAACGACAGAGACAAAAGCAAAAGAAGTTCGTAAGATTGCAGAAGGAATTATTGCTATGGCAGTTAAAGAAAGAGATAATTTCGAAACTGTGACAGTTACAGCAAAAGTTGCTCGCAAGAATGCTGAAGGCAAAAGAGAAAAGAATGTAGTTGATGGTAAGAAAGTTACTGTATACGACGAAGTTCAAAAAGAAATCAAAAAAGACTCAGCTTCAAGACTTCATGCAAGACGTCAGATGTTGAAAGTATTCTATCCTATCAAGGAAGTTCCAGAAGAGAACAAAGGCAAGAAAAAGAATACTAAGTCAGTTGACATGGCAGACAAGATGTTCAATGAAATCGCTCCAAAGTATGCAAACCGTAATGGTGGTTACACAAGAATTATCAAGATTGGACCACGTAAGGGTGATGCGGCAATGGAAGTGTTGCTAGAATTAGTATAGTAAATAAAAAACAAGTCCTGTGAGGGACTTGTTTTTTATTTCATAGGAAAGTGCTCCTATGAAATAAAAACGCTCCGCTTAGATGCGCACTCGCTCAATTGGAAGAGCGCTCGGCGCGGCGAGTCTGCAAGCAGACTCTTTGCTCTAAGACGACTTAACAATCCTTCACTACGCTAAGGATGATAGTTTTGTCATTCTGAGCGTAGCGAATTTTTTATATTTATATCCACCCACCATCCATAGTAATAACTTGAGCTGTGAGGTAGGGGTGGTTGACTGCAATGTCAAAAATCAGGCTAGCCGCCTCATCCACAGTACCTAAGCGTCCTAGAGGGATTTCTTGTTCTAACGTAGATTTCTCTTCGGCGGATAAAAATCCATTCATGCTTGTTTCAATCACACCCAAAGCTATTGCATTAACCCGAATATTACTTGGCGCAAGTTCTTTGCCTAAAGCCTTCGTGAAGCTATTTAATGCTCCTTTAGAAGTGGCGTAGGCAACTTCGCAAGAAGCCCCAACCGTTCCCCAAACAGATGAAATATTAATAATAGACCCACCAGTGCGTGATAGCATCATGGGAATGGCGGCCTTGGAACAAAGGAAAGCGGAGGTGATGTTAGTATTGATAAGTTTATTCCACTCATCTAAATTCATATCTTGTAAAAGTCCGATATGAGAGATGGCGGCATTATTAATTAAGATATCCAAATGTCCGTAATGCAATTTGATTTCGGCAAATAGGGTATCAACATAATCACTATCGCCAATGTCGCCAATTGATGGTAGGCAATCAACACCATACATGTCGATAATTTCATTAGTTAATTCTAATAATTGTTTTTCGGAAGATTGACATGTGATAACTAGCGAAAATCCGATGCTAGCAAAAGCGTGAGCACATGCCCTACCAATTCCACGTGATGCGCCAGTGATTAAAACGGTTTTTGTATTCATAATTGTATACCTACCTTTAGTTTACTTAAAAGTGCTGTTTACTTTTTAATAATAGCATATTTTTTGGTTAATATGAAGAATGAGTTGAGTTGTATTTATTAAAAGCTTGTAAATTATACTGAAAAGTAGTACAATTATTTGGTAATATTGACAGTGGGAGGGAATGTATGATGAATAAAACAATATTTTTCGTTTTCAACCCAAAAGCCGGAAAGGCACAAATTAAAAATAGACTACTAGAGATTATCGATATGTTCACAAAAAGTGGCTATGAAGTCATTGCACATCCAACACAACATGAGCAAGATGCCTATGAGCAAATAAAGGCGCGAGGCGTTGATACTGATTTGATTGTTTGCTATGGTGGTGATGGAACTTTGAATGAAGTGGTATCAGGAATAATGGCGACGGATAAGAAAATACCGTTAGGTTATATTCCGGCGGGTAGCACTAATGATTTTGCGAGGAGCTTAGCTATTCCTAGGGATTTTGTTAAGGCTACAGCGGCAATAGCAGAAGGGCAGGCATACCCTTGTGATATGGGGCGGTTTAATGATAGTACATTTGCATATATCGCGGCTTTTGGTGCGTTCACAGATGTGGCCTACCAGACAGAACAGGTATGGAAAAACACCTTAGGGCATCTGGCGTATGTATTAGAAGGGGCACGCCGAATATTTGACCTCAAGCCATATGAATTAGAAATTGAGGCAAATGGACATATTTATAAAGATAAATACATATATGGAATGGTTACTAATTCCAAATCAGTTGGCGGATTTAAAAACTTTAATGGCGCAGATGTTAAATTGGATGATGGATTATTTGAGGTAGCATTTATACGTTTTCCGAAAAATCCGTTAGAACTTAACGAAATTCTTGCATCATTGGTTAGCAATAATGTTGATAGCGAGCTGATTGACTCATTTAAGACATCAAAAATGAAGATAAAAGGCAAAGAAAGTATCTCCTGGACACTCGATGGTGAGTTCGGCGGTGAGCACACAGAAGTAACTATCACTAATGAACGACATGCAATAGATATCATTTTAAATCCTAAAAATGGAAAGATACCGTTAGAAATTATTAGTTAAGAGCACATATAATGGATAGTGTCAAATGAGCTATGAAAACACTGTCATTCTGAGCGAAGCGAAGAATTTATATAATGATGAGAGGGCGAGATTATGAGTGGATTTGTGAATGTAGCAGATATTTTCGGGCAAAATGTCTTTAATGATGCAATTATGCGTGAAAGACTGCCAAGAGAGGTGTACAAAGAGTTAAAAGAAACTATCGATATAGGAAAAGAACTAGACCCAGCTATTGCTGATGCGATTGCTCATGAGATGAAAGAATGGGCGATTGAAAAGGGTGCAACCCATTATACCCACTGGTTTCAACCACTTACGGGGATTACAGCGGAAAAGCACGATTCATTTATCTCGGCACCGTCAAAAGATGGTAAAGTGTTAATGACATTTTCAGGGAAGGAACTAATTAAAGGCGAACCAGATGCTTCGTCATTTCCATCAGGGGGGTTGCGAGCTACTTTCGAAGCACGGGGCTATACAGCGTGGGATTGTACTTCGCCAGCCTTTGTAAAACAAGATGCCGCTGGAGCAACGCTTTGTATTCCGACAGCTTTTTGTGCTTATACAGGCGAATCGCTCGACCAGAAGACACCATTGTTGCGTTCGATGGAAGCAATCAATAAGCAAGCTTTAAGAATGCTTCGCCTATTTGGCAATACGACATCCAAACGGGTGACACCGTCAGTGGGGGTTGAGCAAGAATACTTTCTAATAGATGCCGAGAAATTCAGACAAAGAAAAGACCTGATTTATGCAGGTAGAACTCTTTTTGGTGCGATGCCACCTAAGGGGCAAGAATTAGATGACCATTATTTCGGGGCAATTAGGCAACGTGTTGCCGCCTACATGAAAGAGGTCAATGAAGAATTATGGAAGCTTGGCGTAGCGGCTAAGACGCAACATAATGAAGTGGCACCAGCCCAACATGAACTAGCACCTATTTACACGCAAGCTAATGTAGCGGTCGACCACAATCAGATTATTATGCGGACCCTTAGAATAGTAGCGGGGCGACATGGACTCAAATGTCTATTGCACGAAAAGCCATTTGCTGGTGTCAATGGTTCAGGAAAGCATAATAACTGGTCGTTAGTTAGCGATGACGGCATTAATATGATGGAACCGGGTAAGACACCGCATGAAAATGTTCAATTTTTAATGGTGATAATGTGTATTCTACGAGCGGTCGATATTCATGCTGATTTACTAAGAGAGTCGGCGGCCGATGTTGGCAACGATCATCGACTAGGAGCGGACGAAGCACCGCCAGCAATTATTTCCGTATTCTTGGGAGAACAATTAGAAGACGTGTTAAGACAGCTAGTTGATACAGGCACGGCGACACACAGTATGAAGGCAGAGAAATTAAAGACGGGAGTTAAGACTTTACCGGACTTAGCAAAGGATGCAACGGACCGTAATCGAACCTCACCATTTGCTTTTACAGGTAACAAATTTGAGTTTAGAATGGTGGGCTCAAGCGACTCAGTTGGTTCGCCAAATATCGTGCTTAATACGATTGTCGCTGAAAGTTTCAAGGCAGCTAATGACATTTTAGAAAACGCCGATGACTTTGATATGGCGGTTCATGACCTTATCAAAGAATATGCGCGGGGACATGAACGAATTGTCTTTAGTGGCAATGGTTATTCCGGTGATTGGGTTGAGGAAGCTAAAGCGCGCGGGTTATCAAATATAACATCAATGGTTAATGCCATCCCAGCATTGATTACACCACAGACAGTAGACTTGTACGAGGAATTTAAGGTATTTACCAAGGCAGAGCTAGAGTCACGTGTGGAAATCAAATACGAGGCTTATGCCAAAGCGGTTAATATAGAGGCAAGAGCAATGATTGATATTGCTAGCAAACAAATTATCCCGGCGACGATAAAATACGCTAAGGCGCTTGCTGATGCGATTAATGCTCTTAAGGAAGTAGGAGGCGTAGACATTAGTGTGGAAGCTGACTTGCTAAAAGATACCACGGCATTGCTAAAAGATACTAAGATAGCATTAGACCAACTTGTCAAAGTGGAAAATATTGCAGTGGCGATGGCAGCAGGAGCGGCTCAAGCACATTATTATCATGACGAAGTGATGGTAGCAATGGAAAGTTTAAGGACACCAGTTGACAAACTGGAGATGCTAGTCGATAAAGATATGTGGCCAATGCCATCATATGGAGATTTGATATTTGAAGTATAGCCTAGAGCACTTAGTGAATACGAGCGTAAGCGAAGTATGAACTTAGTGCGAAGGCTGTTCAAGGGAACTTAACGAGTCCAAGTCGTAGACGAAAGACGAGTTTAGTAAATTGAACATCAATATTAAAGCACTTGATGAATACGAGCGTAAGCGAAGTATGAACTTAGTGCGAAGGCTGTTCAAGGGAACTTAACGAGTCCGAGTCGTAGACGAAAGACGAGTTTAGTAAATTGAACATCAATATTAAAGCACTTGATGAATACGAGCGCTTGATAACGACCACAACTCAAATATTACGAAAATGTTAAAAAATATTACAATTTCGCTTTATTTTCCATCGCATTTGTAGTATAATGTGAAACGTAGGATTTTAAGCGCAGTAGCGAATGAGCGAAATTGGCCAACATCGAAAGAGGGTAAAAAGATGATTTCTAACCAAATACTGCAGAATACTGTTGAAGGATTGAAGAATATATCAAAAATAGATTTATGCATTATGAATGTTGAAGGCAAAACATTGGTGTCCACTTTTGCGGAGCCAGTGCCAAGTGCTACCGAGGTTTTAAACTTTGTGGACTCAAAGGCGGATAGCCAAGAAGTTAAAGGTAGCCAATTCTTCAAAGTGTATGATGAGCATCAATTAGAATATGTATTGATTGCTGGTGGAGACAGCGAAGGTAGTCGCATGTTTGGCAAGCTAGCAGCATTTCAAATTGAGAACTTACTAGTAGCATACAAAGAAAGATTTGACAAAGATAACTTCATTAAAAATCTTTTGCTCGATAATTTACTATTAGTAGATATCTATAACCGCGCCAAGAAACTTCACATCGAAGTAAACGCACGCAGAGTTGTATTTATTCTAGAAGCAACGCCTAATAAAGATGCTAATTTACTTGAATGTGCGAAAAGTGCATTCCATGGCAAGAGCGGTGATTTTATTACGGCTGTAGATGAGAAAAATATTATTCTAGTCAAAGAGCTTGAACCAAATGATGACTATGAAGATATGGATAAGATTGCTAAGTCGGTGCTTAAGGCGTTAGGTAAAGCAGTCGATGGTAATACGCATATTGCCTATGGTACATTAGTAAAAGAACTAAAAGAAGTTTCACGTTCATATAAAGAAGCTAGAATGGCACTAGATGTCGGCAAAATTTTCTTTAGTGAAAGAGATGTGATTGCATATAGTTCATTAGGCATTGGCCGATTGATTTATCAGCTACCGATACCACTTTGCAAAATGTTCATCAAGGAGATTTTTGCAGAAAAGTCACCAGATGATTTTGATGAAGAAACATTAACGACGATAAATAAATTCTTCGAAAACAGTTTAAATGTTTCAGAAACTTCTAGACAGCTATATATTCACCGTAATACATTGGTGTATCGTTTGGATAAACTGCAAAAAACTACAGGGTTAGATTTGCGCGTATTTGAGGATGCAATTACTTTCAAGATTGCCTTGATGGTAGTTCGCTATATGCAATACATGGAAACACTAGAGTATTAAATCTAGAGCACTTAGTGAATACGAGTGTAAGTGAAGTATGAACTTAGTACGAAGATTGTTCAAGGGAACTTAACGAGTCATAGACGAAAGACGAGTTTTTAGTAAATTGAACTTTCTTATCAGGTAATAGCTTGATGAGTATAAGAAAGGGGAAACAATTATGATTACGTTAACAGGAGTAAGCAAATCTTATGGTAAAGGCCAACCGGCGTTAGATAAGCTTGACTTACACATTGAGAAGGGGGAATTTGTTTTCATCGTGGGGAACAGTGGGTCAGGTAAATCCACTTTGATTAAGCTTCTATTAAAAGAGCTTGAGCCAACACAGGGTACAGTGAAAGTAAATAATCAAGTTCTAAACATCATGAAAAGAAGAAAAATCCCTAAATTTAGAAGGGGTATTGGCGTTGTATTCCAAGACTTCCGCTTATTAAAGGACCGTAGTGTTTATGAAAATGTAGCATTTGCGCAACGTGTTATTGAAAAACCTAATCGGATTATCAAAAAGCGGGTTCCAGAAATATTAACTATGGTTGGTTTGGCTGAGAAATACAAATCTCTACCAAGGGAACTATCAGGTGGTGAGCAACAAAGAGTAGCATTAGCTAGAGCTTTGGTAAATCGTCCTGATATCTTATTGGCGGATGAGCCGACTGGTAACTTAGACCCAGGAACGACTACTGAGATTATGAAGTTATTAGAAGAAATTAACGAACGAGGCACTACTGTTGTTGTCGTTACTCACAACAGCGAAATTGTAAATGCGATGAAAAAACGCGTAATTACATTGCGGAAAGGCGTCCTCGCAAGTGACGAAGAAGAAGGTGAATATCTTGAGAGTTAGTACAATCGGTTATAGCACAAAGCAAGGGATTACAAATATTGGGCGAAATTGGATGTTTTCACTAGCTTCAATTGCAACGATAGGTGCCTGCGTTTTCTTATTTGGACTATTTTTTGCAATAGTTGTCAACTTCCAATATATCGTTAAGAATGTCGAAGAAAATATAGCAATTACGGTATTCTTTGATAAAGATACAGACCAAGCTACGATTGACGCAATTGGTGAACAAATCAAAGCCCGTCCAGAAGTTAGCAATATCAACTATGTTTCGGCAGAAGAAGCTTGGAACACTTTCAAAGAAAATTACTTTGAGGGTTCAGAAGAAGCTTCAGAAGGTTTCAAAGATGACAATCCGTTAGCAAACTCAGCAAGTTACGAGGTGTTTGTCTATAGAATTGAAACCCAAAGTGATTTGGTTGCATACATAGAAGGTCTTAGTGGTGTTAAGTCGGTTAATCAGGCGCAAAATGCAGCTAATAGCTTAATTAACTTCAATACTATATTAGGATACGTTTCGGCATCAATTATTTTAATTTTGTTATTTGTGGCGATATTCTTGATTAGCAACACTATTTCGGTAGGGATTGCAATTAGACGTGAAGAAATTGGAATTATGAAACTGATTGGGGCAACCAATGGGTTTGTCCGCTCACCATTTGTTATTGAAGGTCTTTTGATTGGGTTTATTGGAGCAGCAATTCCATTAGTGGCACTATACTTTATGTATAATAGAGTTGTTGAATACATTTTAACAAGATTTAGCATGTTGACGGATATTATCAGATTTATGAACGTCAACCAAGTATTTGAAATCTTAATTCCGGTTGGACTCGTATTAGGGATGGGAATTGGTTTCTTGGGAAGTATATTTACTATTCGCAAGCATTTGAAGGTATAGTGAAAATAAACGAGTGCGCATCTAAGCAGAGCGTTTTTTATATAATAAGTATAATTTCTTATTATGTAGTATAGGAGGAGCGATTTCGCTTCTCCTAAATATATAGGGAAGTATGGGCGGACACTTAAGTGGAAAATAAACGGTCTTTAGTAACTGGTATAATCGTGGGGATTTTAATAACGAGTGTAGTGATGTTGTGTTATGATAATGTCGTAGCACCGTATTTAGCGAGCCTTAAGAACCATTCTACAAGTGGCATTTCGCCAAGTAGTAGGCAAGCTACGAAAAAAGTCGCAGAGATGGAAGCGATGATTAACCGTCGCTACTTGCGAGACATTGATGTTGATGATATGACAGAGTCAATGTATGCGGGAATTGTGGCCGGATTAGAGGATAAATATTCAAGCTATTTTACCAAAGAAGAGTTTGAACAAGCGATGGAAAGCTTAAGTGGACATTATCAAGGGATTGGTATAATATTAGTTATGGGCAAGGATAGTACCGATGTGGTAGTAGGTCATGTCTATGAAGGTGCACCGGCTGAGGAAGCGGGAATTAAGGCTGACGATATCATCACGCAAGTGGATGGATTAGACATTTCAGAAATGTTATTAGAAGATATTGCTAAGATGATTAGAGTGGGCGAAAGTCCGACAGTCACATTGACTATCAATCGTCAAGGCGAAGAAGCGCCACTTGAAATAGACATTACCAAAGGGGATATTGATGTTCCATCAGTGACTTCCAAGATGCTATCAGATACAGTTGGTGGTATCACCATTTTTCAATTTACGCAAAATACAGCTAATCAGTTTGAAGTAGAATATGAGAAGCTTAAAGAAGCGGGTATGGACCGATTACTTGTTGACTTACGTGATAATCCAGGTGGGTCACTAACAGGGGTTTGCGACACATTGCGAGTATTTATGCCAAAAGGATTATTGGTTTATTCGCAAGATAAAGAAGGTGAGCAGGTTGAATTTGCAAGTAAGGGTGCTAACCCCATTGACATACCACTAGTAGTATTAATTAATGGCAATAGCGCGAGTGCTTCTGAGATTTTTGCAGGAGCGGTACGAGACCATCAAGTCGGAACCTTAGTGGGAACGACGACATTTGGTAAAGGTGTAGTGCAAAGCATTTTCAATTTGACAGATGGAAGTGCGATAAAATTAACAACGTCACAATATTTCACTCCTAGCGGAGTAGACATCGATGGTAAAGGGATTGCTCCTGATGTAATAATCGAAGAGCAACCAATGACGGAAGGTGAGACCGGCGAAGAGCGACAAGATGTGCAACTAGACAAAGCAATGGAAATACTAATGGCAAAGTAAAGGAGAGAAGGGATGCAAAAATTCACAATTACAACAGAAAACACAGCGGACTTACCGGCGAAATATTATCAGGACAATGAGATTGAGTACATGTATTTGCCATGTACTATGAATGGAAAAGTATATGGTAAGGATAATGCTTTATCTGATGAAGAATTTTATCAAATCATGCGCGATGGGGCAATGCCGACGACTTCACAAGTCAACTCAGAAGATGCGAAGGCAGTTTGGGAACCAATGATTAAAAATGGACAGGCGATTTTGCATCTGTCATTTTCATCAGGGTTAAGTGGAACATACAATAGTTGTCGCATTGCGGCCGAAGAATTGCGTGAAGAATATCCAGATTGTAAGTTGACTGTAATTGACAGCGTGTGCGCTTCGTTAGGTCAAGGGATGTTCGTTGATACGGCGGTACAGATGCGTGCAGCAGGCCAAGATATTGACGAAGTAGCCGCTTATTTGGAGGCGAACAAACTTAATTTTTGTCATGTCTTCACGGTTGATGATTTGCATCACCTACACCGTGGCGGGCGGGTATCAAAGGTAGCAGCAGTTATTGGTACGATGATAAATCTAAAGCCAGTACTTCATGTTAATAATGAAGGTAAATTGATTGCAGTAAACAAAGTACGTGGTCGTAAAAAATCGCTTTTGGCATTGTTAGATATGATGAAGGAAAAGACGGAAAACTATAAAGGTGAGGCAGGAAAAGTATTTATCAGTCACGGCGACTCACTAGAAGATGCACAATTTTTAGCGAGCAACATTCAAGATAAGTTAGGTCGTAAAGTCGAGATAATCAACCATGTTGGAGCAACTATAGGCGCTCATGCAGGACCAGGAACGATTGCATTATTCTTTATGGGCACACCAAGATAGTTAAAATAGAGGAGGATTGCCATGGATATTCCATATGTTACATTTACAATACCAAATGAAAAGAATATTGCCTTAATTGCACATGACAACGAAAAACCCAAATTAATTCGGTGGTGTATGGAGAACTTGGAAATTCTCAAGAAGCATAATCTATGCGGCACGGGAACGACGGCGAAGATGATTGCTGATAAGACGGGATTGATGGTGAGAGGATATAATAGTGGACCACTTGGTGGAGACCAACAAATTGGCGCTAAGATAGTTGAGGGGAGAATTGATTTAATCATTTTCTTTTCCGACCCACTAACCGCACAGCCACATGACCCAGACGTTAAGGCATTGATGAGAATTGCTCAAGTTTATGATATTCCCATGGCAATTAATAATGCGACGGCAGATTTCATTATTCGCTCAGATTACATGGACAAAGAGTACGACCATGAAGTGATTAATTTTAAGGAAAATGTCAAAGAACGAGCAGAAACATTATAGCTATGAAAGATGACGAGAGAAGTTGCGAGGTGATGTGCAATTTCCAGCACTACCACCCGCTTGACATCCTGAGGGGTGTATGTCAGAATGTATGGGTTGGAATAAACTACAAAAAGAGGTAAACCAAATGATAGCAGCACATAATGTCACTTTACGACTAGGCAAGAAAGCCTTGTTTGAAAATGTTAATATTAAATTCACCGAAGGGAATTGCTACGGTTTAATTGGCGCGAATGGTGCTGGGAAATCGACATTCCTACGAATTCTTTCGGGACAACTTGAGACCACTGCTGGTGATATTACAATCACACCAGGCGAACGTCTTTCTTTCTTACAACAAGACCATTTTCAATATGATGCCAATACCGTTATGGATACGGTCATTATGGGAAATGCTCGTCTATATGAAATTATGCAAGAAAAAGATGCCATCTATGCAAAAGAGGACTTTAGTGACGCTGATGGTATCAAAGCCAGTGAACTAGAAGCTGAATTTGCTGAGATGGATGGTTGGGAAGCTGAATCCAATGCTGCTCAATTATTAAATGGATTAGGTATTGAGACCGAATTTCATTATTCAACAATGGCAGATTTAAATGGTAGCGAAAAGGTTAAAATACTATTGGCGCGAGCACTTTTTGGTAATCCTGATATTTTGCTTCTTGATGAGCCAACTAACCATTTGGACTTAGATGCTATTGCCTGGTTAGAGGAATTTTTGATTAATTTCGAGAATACCGTTATCGTAGTTTCGCATGATAGATATTTCCTTAATAAAGTTTGTACGCATACAGCGGATATTGACTATGGCAAAATCCAATTATATGCGGGCAACTATGACTTCTGGTTTGAGTCAAGCCAATTGTTAGTTAAACAAATGAAAGAAGCCAACAAGAAAAAAGAAGAAAAAATTAAAGAATTACAAGACTTTATTTCGCGCTTTAGTGCTAATGCATCAAAGTCAAAGCAAGCGACTTCAAGGAAGAAAGCGCTAGAAAAGATTGAACTTGATGATATGAAACCATCTTCTCGCAAATATCCTTACATTGATTTTCGTCCTGAACGTGAGATTGGCAATGAAGTCTTACAAGTAGAAGGACTATCAAAGACGATTGACGGCGAGAAAATTTTAGATAACCTTGAATTTACCATTGGTCGCGAAGATAAAGTGGCTTTTGTTGGTGGCAACGAACTTGCCAAGACCACATTATTTAAGATTTTAACAGGTGAGATGGAAGCAGACTCAGGCTTTTACAAGTGGGGAATAACGACTACACAGGCTTATTTTCCCAAAGATAGTACCAAGGAATTTGACAATGATTTAGTAATTGCGGACTGGTTGACGCAATATTCAGAAATAAAAGATGCGACATATGTACGTGGTTTCTTAGGCAGAATGCTTTTTGCTGGCGAAGACGGTATCAAGAAGGTTCGCGTTTTATCAGGAGGCGAAAAAGTGCGCTGTCTACTTTCTAAGATGATGATTTCAGGTTCGAATGTCCTTATTCTTGATGAACCAACTAACCATCTAGACATGGAAGCAATCACAGCCCTTAATAATGGTTTAACCAAATTCCCAGGCGTTGTTTTATTTGCATCACACGACCACCAATTTGTTGAGACAACCGCCAATCGAATTATGGAAATAGTTCCAGGTGGAACTTTGATTGATAAAGTTACAACTTACGATGAATACCTTGCTAGCGATGAAATGGCACGCAAACGTCAAGTCTACACAATGGAAGAAGAGGATAATTAGAGGACACCAGAGTCCATAAGGTCATGCATTTCGTGCTTGCACGAAAACGCATGACTTTGGGACTCGCCAAACATGAGAACGTAGCCCGAATAGGGTGGAGTTCGAATGTTTGTAGGATTGAGAGAGCACGAAGTGCGAAGCAATCCGTAGGTGTCCGCGGACGTGAGGAAGGAACACATGACAGAGTCCATAAGGTCATGCATTTCGTGCTTGCACGAAAACGCATGACTTTGGGACTCGCCAAACATGAGAACGTAGCCCGAATAGGGTGGAGTTCGAATG
>JGI994J12354_10002699_pt1 | contig 17014 bp, 13 predicted proteins | sample IntmicLarv3ML3BL_FD_12354 | JGI IMG/M metagenome (IMG submission 12354) | reverse complement strand
GTCAGTCAGTTCCAACGGCTGACGAATGATCATCAAGCCTGTCTTGCGAGAAAAATAATCTTCGGCCGGCTTGCCATTGACGGTGATTTTGCCGGTGCCGCTTTTGAGGAATACACGAGCCACTGCGCTTTTGCGACGGCCGGTTCCATAATTGTAGTTACCGATCATGTCAGCTCCTTAGATTTCGAGTGGCTTTGGTTGCTGTGCAGTATGCGGGTGAGTGTCGCCACCATATACCTTCAGCTTTTTGATCATGGCATAACCCAGCGGGCCTTTCGGCAGCATGCCCTTGACTGCTTTTTCTAGGGCACGACCCGGAAAACGCTGCTGCATCTTGCCAAATGTCGTTTCATAGAGGCCACCCGGATAGCCGCTGTGAGTATAGTATTTCTTGTCAGTATTTTTTGCGCCAGTCACTCGCAGTTTGCCAGCATTGACTACGATAATGTAGTCACCGGTGTCGACGTGCGGGGTATACTCCGGCTTGTGTTTGCCGCGCAGTCGGCGTGCCACTTCGCTGGCAACACGTCCGAGCACCTTGTCGGTTGCGTCAATCACAAACCACTCACGCTGGACCTCATGGCCTTTGGCGGAAAAGGTTTTCATGTTTATTCCTATTGGTTTTTGTTCGCTCAAATGGGTGGTTCCGACCTTGAAAACGGGCAGACTCAACCTTCTGTCATATTCCCGAGCGTATGGGAAGCCTTGCATTATAGCCCCCGCTTTCATCAGGCGTCAATTCAGGTGGCTGATTTTTCATCAAAAAAAACAACAGATGATTGGCGAAGGCACTGGCTTGGAGTATCCTTTACTCCTTCTTTTTTCTTTTATGCGGATACAGCATGATCCCCTTTGATGTTTTTGTTCCCTATTTTATTGCCTGCGTTATTTTGGCGATTGTGCCCGGCCCGGATAATATCTTTGTTCTGACCCAGTCTGCCCTTCGTGGAAGAAAGGCGGGTATTCTGATTGTGCTGGGACTGTGTGCAGGTCTTCTTGTTCACACGACAGGTGTATCGCTTGGTGTTGCTGTGATTTTTCAAACCTCTGAACTGGCCTTTACCCTGTTGAAGCTGGCAGGAGCCGCTTATCTGATTTATCTGGCATGGGGGGCGTTGAGAGCCGGGGCAACCGCTATTGAAGGCGAAAAAAGCACGCTGACGGATGCCCAGCTTTTCCGGCGTGGCGTCATCATGAACATCACTAATCCTAAGGTTACGATTTTCTTTCTTGCCTTTCTGCCCCAGTTTGCTGATCCTGCCCGGGGGCCGATTTCCGTTCAGATGATGATTCTAGGTGGCGTTTTTATTCTGTCCGCCATTTTGGTTTTTGGTGCGATTGCACTTGCGGCAGGTACGTTGGGTGAGTGGCTCAAACGGTCGGAAAGGGCGCAGAAAATCATGAACCGGGTTGCCGGGGTGGTCTTTCTAGGGCTGGCCGCCAAATTGCTGCTGTCGGAAAGATAAGGAGCTTCTTCAGTGGGCGTGCCCGTGCATACCGTTGGTAATGATGAAGATAATGCCCACTCCCACCGTAATCAGGATGATCTGGGGAATGGTTTCTTTCAGCGAAGTACGCTGCTGCATTTGTGGGATGAGGTCTGATACGGCAATATAGATGAATCCGGCCGAGGCAAGCGCCAGCACATAGGGAATCAGATTTTGTGCTGCGCCAAGGAAGTAATAACCGACTATGCCACCCACGACAGCCATCAGGCTGCAAAGCAGGTTGTAGACATAGGCGCGGGCACGGGAAAATCCGGCATTCAGAAGGACAATGAAGTCACCCGCCTCCTGTGGAATCTCATGCGCAAAAATGGCAAGGCTTGTGATAATGCCAAGTCGGGTATCGGCCATGAAAGCAGCAGCAATCATGATGCCATCCGTGAAATTGTGAAATCCATCTCCAACCAGGATCATCCAACCGGTTGAGCCGGCTTGGCGTTTGTCATGACCGGTTTCGTGATTATGACCATCCCCTCCATGATGATGGGAATGCCGCAGTATGGACAGCTTTTCCAGCAGAAAAAATCCAAGCAGGCCACCTAAAACGGTGGCAAAGAGACCAACGGGATCATGCGTCATTTCAAATGCTTCCGGGAGGGCATGCAAAAAGGTGGTCGACAGCATGACACCAACAGACAGGCTGACCATCCGCTCCACCATTTTTGACATGGTTGAAAATGACAGCACGGCAGCAATACTCAGGCTGGCAACACCGGAGAGAAGTACCGCCAGCACAATCCATGTTAGCGTGGAGTTGATTTCAGGCCTCTGCAATAGTCAGGTTGTTTGATGTACGGTTTTCCGGTTGGGTACAGCGATTATTTTCCTCTGGGAAGGCTTTTTTTTCTTTTTTCCGCGGACTTTATCCTGGAAACGGATTTCGGCATCTGTTCAAGGCGCGCACGACTGTTGGGGTGCGTGGCTGTATAGGAGGAGACTCGGGATGCCGGGAACGCTTGGATGAAGCGGGTCCAGAAATCCACGGCGGAATCGATTTCATATCCGGCGCGCAGTGCCATAGCCAGCCCCAGCGTATCCGAATCCAAGTCGAACTGTTTTGTCATAGGTTTGGTTGTCCTGTCGGGGGGGGCGGCCTTTGGCGTCACCTGTATTAGGCGGTCGATGATTCTTCTGTTGGTCTCGGCTGTCTGGAGGGTGTTGGCGTGATTCAGGACATTATGTGCCATTTCCTTAGCAATGACATAAGCCAGTTCGCTGTCATTTTTGGCAAAGTCCATCATGCCGCGTGTAATCAGAATGCGCTGTCCGTCCGAATAGGCATTCACATTGTCGGTGTGTCCCAGATCAACCCGGAAGCCGCAGGCGCGTGTGAGCGGGATAACTAGCTCATGAACAGCACTGTTGCGTTTAACCGTCATTTTGACGGAAGAATTTTTCGAGACGATCGGTGACAGCATTTTGACTGTTTCCGTTTCGGCTGTCTGTCCCTGTGGAACTGGCTGGCCTTCAATCGTCAGCAGGATATCACCCAGCTGAAGACGGGCTTTTTGGGCGCCGCTTCCCGGAATGACATGGGTTACCTGCAGTTTTTCTCCCATGCCAAATATCTGGGATGCTGTTGCTGTCATTGCTGGCGAGTAGGAATGTTTGTTGGTTGCGGCAAATCCGAGCAGGTTGCGAACTTGGTTGCGGCAAAGGTCGGCATTGGCGACTTGAAGTGTGCCTGAAACCCTGTCAAGACGATCCTGCATATCGATAATATGGCGAAGCCTGTCATCTTTCGTGATCTGGCTGTCGCTTTCGGGCTGTGTCTGCTGCGGGTTTCCTGCGCAGGATGCCAGCAGGAAAATTGCAAGCAGTGCCGAAATACGGCCGGTTTGTTTGAGCGGCGAGAGGAAATGTGAAAAAGAAAGGAATGCATGTTTCATTTTGATAGCCTGTTTTTTTATTTTATTCCGGTACTGCCAAAAGCACCGTCTTTTCGCTGGCTTTCACCGAATTCGTCAACAAGATTGAACCCTACCTGCTGCACTGGCACGATAACAAGCTGTGCCAGCCGTTCCATCGGGTTTAATGTATAGGTTTCGCTGCTCCGGTTCCATGCTGAAACCATGAGTTGCCCCTGGTAGTCTGAATCAATCAGCCCAACCAGATTGCCAAGCACCATGCCATGCTTGTGACCCATGCCGCTGCGCGGCAGGATAACAGCCGCATAATCCGGATCGGCAATGTGGATAGCAAGCCCGGTGGGAACCAGATGCGTTTTTCCCGGCTCAAAGACAAGCGGTTCATTGATGGCCGCCCGTAGATCCAGTCCGGCGCTGCCCGCGGTTGCGTAGGCTGGCAGATGTTCTTTCATCCGCGGGTCCAGAATTTTAAGATCAATCGTTTTCATGTGATCGTGTTTCAGATACGTTTGCTGATTTCCAGAACCAGTTCGCGGGCAAGCGCCTGTTTGTCCGCGCGCGGCAGGCGGGCATGGCCCTTGTCATCAAAGAGGATCAGCTCATTTTCGTCAAGGCCGAACGTTTCATGCCCAATGTTGCCAACAAGAAGCGGAATGGCCTTGCGCTGGCGTTTTTCTTCACCATACTGAAGCAGGTTTTCCGATTCAGCGGCAAAACCGACACAGTAGGGTGGACGATCCAGTCGGGCTACAGACGCCAAGATATCCGGGTTTTCGGCAAAGGCCAGCATCGGCATCCCGCTGCTGCCGTCTTTTTTGAACTTTTGGTCACTGGCATTGTCCACGCGCCAGTCGGCTACAGCGGCAACCGCAATGAAGATGTCTTGCTCGCTGACCAGTGACATGACGGCTTCGTGCATCTGTACGGCGGTCATGACATCATGGCGTGTCACACCATAAGGCGTTGCCAGCGCGGTTGGCCCGGAAACCAGGCAGACTTCGGCCCCGGCTTCCCGTGCGGCGCGGGCAACGGCATATCCCATCTTGCCGGATGACCGGTTGGTGATGCCACGAACCGGGTCAATTGGCTCAAAAGTCGGGCCTGCCGTAATCAGTACCCGTTTCCCTGCCAGTGATTTCGGCTGGAAGGCAGCAATCACCTCTTCTAGCAGTTCATGCGGTTCCAGCATGCGGCCCATGCCGGTATCGCCACAGGCTTGGTAACCGGCAGCCGGGCCAAGTATGCCGACTCCATCCGCTATGAGCTGGAGGAGATTACGTTGGGTTGCCGCGTTTTGCCACATTTCAACATTCATGGCGGGAGCCACCATGAAAGGAACATGGGACTGCCTTGCCAGGCACATGGAAGAAAGCAGGTCATCCGCAATACCATTGGCCAGTTTGGCCATGAAATTGGCTGTGCAGGGTGTAATGACGATGGCATCGGCACCGCGGACAATATCAATATGCGGAATCAGGTTTGCTGGTGGCGCTTCCCACTGGTCAGTATGCACCGGATTACCTGTCAGTGACTGCATAGTCAGAGGCGTGATGAAACGTGTTGCACCATCCGTCATGACAACCTGTACGGAAGCACCATCGCGTATCAGTGCGCGGGCAAATTCAGCGGATTTGTAACAGGCGATACCGCCGGTCAGTCCCAACACAATTTTTTTGCCAGAGAGCTGCATGTCTCCTCCTGTCAGGTTGAGGGATGTGGGTGATGTCATGAGTTTTTGCTCCTGTTGACACGTCTTAACTCATCAATGACGAACAGGACAGCACCAATGGTAATGGCGCTGTCTGCAACATTAAAGGCAGGCCAGTGCCATGTGCCAATATGAAAATCAATGAAATCCGTTACCTGTCCATAAAGCAGCCGGTCAATCAGGTTGCCGATGGCACCACCTAAAATTAGGGAAAAGGCCAAGCAGAACAGCTTTTGTCCGGCATTTTTCCGAATGAAATGCAGGATGACTAGGATGGCAATGAGACTCACAGCCGAAAAGAAATAACGCTGCCAGCCGGAAGCCGAAGCCAGAAAGCTGAAAGCTGCCCCCTTGTTGTATGCCAGCACAATATTCAGAAATGACGTCATCTTGATAAACGGCGAGCCCTCAAGCAGCCGGACTACCCAGAGTTTGGTTATCTGGTCGAAGATGATGATGAGTGCTGCAATAACAAGCCACGGCAGTATGCGGGGTTTGTTCCTGAAAGTGTAGTTTGCTGATCCCATGTCCTGTCGTGTTTCTCCTGATCCTGGCAAAACTGAAATGATGATGCCTTACTTTAGCCGTATTACGCAAATTTCCGATCTTCCCCACTGCCGTAAAGATTGGCTGTACAGCGTGCACAAAGATGCGGGTATTTTGGGTCGGTTCCTACATCTGCGCGGTGATGCCAACAACGGTCACATTTTTCAAATGACGATGTTTTCACGCTAATCGATTCCTCCCCGGGAGTGCTGACTTCGATTACCTCTGCTCTGGATGTAATAAAAATAAACTTGAGGTCATCCTGCAGGCTCTTTAACAGTGCCAGTTTTTCACCACTGGCCCGGATTTCGATTTCGGCCTGTAGCGATGAACCAATGGCACCGGACATGCGGACATCTTCAAGTTGTTTGGTGATTTCGGAGCGGATTTCCTTGAGGCGGGCAAATTTGCTCAGCAGTGCCTCGCCATCGCTGATTTCCGGCAGGGCATAGGCGGTTTGTGTAAAGAGAGTTTCATCGCTGGCAAGGTATTCCTCCCTGCTGGCAAAAACCGACCAAGCCTCTTCCATCGTGAAGGAAAGGATGGGCGACATCAGTCGCAGAATCGCATGGGTAATATGCCACAGTGCCGTTTGCGCCGAACGCCTTGCCCTAGAGGCGGCACCGGAGGTATACAGGCGGTCTTTCAGAATATCAAGATACAGGCTGCCCAGCTCTTCCGAACAGTACGTCTGGAATTTTGAAACCACCGGATGGAATTCAAACTCATCATAATGCGCCATGATTTCCTTTTGCAGCGCATTTGTGGAGGCAATTGCATACCGGTCAATTTCCAGAAGTTCGCCTATAGGTACGGCATCCTTTTGTGAATCAAAGTCTGCTGTGTTGGCCAGCAGGAAGCGTAGCGTATTGCGGATGCGGCGGTAGGACTCGGTCACTCTCTTCAGAATTTCGTCAGAGATGGACAGCTCGCCTGAATAATCGGTTGATGCTACCCACAGGCGTAGAATATCCGCTCCCAGCGTTTCAAATATTTTCTGGGGAGCGATGACGTTCCCCATGGATTTGGACATCTTCTTGCCGGCACCATCCACCACAAAGCCATGTGTCAGGAGCGTCTTGTAGGGTGCGTGACCATCCAGCATGGATGCCGTCAGTAGCGAAGAATGGAACCAGCCGCGATGTTGATCTGAGCCTTCCAGATAAAGGTCAGCCGGAAAACCGAGTTGTTCGGCGTGGGAAGCACGCATGACGGTTGAATGTGTAATACCGGAATCAAACCAGACATCCAGTGTGTCGCGATTTTTTTCGTACAGGGAGGTCTCTTCTCCCAACAGATCCTGTGGAGTGATTTTCTGCCAGGCCTCAATGCCTTCCTTTTCAATCCGCTTCGCAATTTCTTCCAGCAGTTCAGGTGTACGCGGATGCAATTCGCCGGTTTCTCGGTGAAGGAAAAATGCCATGGGAACGCCCCACTGGCGCTGGCGGGAAAGTGTCCAGTCAGGCCGGTTTTCAATCATGCCACGCAGGCGCGCCTTGCCCCAGGCCGGATAAAAGGCCGTTGCTTCCACACCCTTTAACGCAGTTTCACGCAGGGAAGGGCCACCGTTTTCAGGTTTGCCATCCATGGAGGCAAACCACTGTGAGGTGGCACGGTAGACAATCGGGCTCTTGTGTCGCCAGCAGTGCATATAGCTGTGTGACATCATATCCAGATAAAAGAGGGTACCCGCTTCGCGCAGGGTATCGCAGATCACGCGGGAAGCGTCCCAGATGGTCATGCCACCGAAAAGCGGCAGGGTTGAGGCGTAGTGGCCATCACCCATGACCGGGTTCAGGACTTCTTCATCCTTCATGCCATGGGCTTTGCAGGAAAGAAAGTCGTCCACACCATAAGCCGGGGCAGAGTGCACAATGCCGGTGCCAGTATCAAGTGTGACATATTCTTCCGCATAGACGGGAGCATAACGGCGGTAGCCCTCATGTACGTGGTAAAGAGGGTGCCGGAAGCGGATGTTTTCCAGTTGCGCCCCTTTGGTAGTTGCTAGTGTTTCCCATTTTTCCGTACCAAACAGTTTCTGGAGCCAGGTTTTGCCCTGCTCATCAGATGCAGGGGTTTTTGCGCGTTCATCCGCCAGGATGAAAAGCCCTTTTTCGGTTTCGATCAGGGCATAGTCAAATTCCGGATGGATATTCAGCGCCTGGTTTGATGGAATGGTCCAGGGTGTTGTCGTCCAGATGACGATGTACCCTTTTTCTGTCGGCAGTTTGTCCAAGCCAAAGGCAGCAGCAATTTTTTCCGGTTCGCCAAACTCAAAGCCGACATATACCTCCGGATCCCGTTTGTCCTGATACTCGACTTCCGCTTCCGCCAGTGCTGAGCCACAGTCAAAGCACCAGTTGACCGGCTTCAGGCCACGGTAAACGTAGCCTTTTTCTAGCAGTTTGCCCAATGCGCGCAATTCATTGGCTTCAGTGCTGTAATTCATGGTCAGATAGGGGTTATCCCACTCTCCCAGTACGCCCAGCCGGATAAAGTCCTTTTTCTGACGTTCCACCTGTTCGCTGGCATAAGCCCGTGCCTTTGACTGCACCTCACCAGTAGGCAGGTTCTTGCCGTATTCCTTTTCGATTTGGATTTCAATCGGCATGCCGTGGCAGTCCCAGCCCGGCACATAAGGCGCGTCGAATCCAGCCAGACCGCGGGTCTTGATTACGAAGTCTTTCAGAATCTTGTTAACGGCATGGCCGATGTGAATGTCACCGTTGGCATACGGCGGCCCGTCATGCAGGATAAATCCGGGGCGGCCTTTGGCCGCCTTTCTGATACGCTCGTATATTTTCTTTTCCTGCCATTCCTTTATCCAACCCGGCTCGCGTTTGGCGAGATCGCCCCGCATGGGGAAGGGTGTGTCGGGCATGTTGACCGTATAGTCTTTTTCCGGCTTGTTGCCGGTTCTGGATTGGCTTTTGCCTTTTGGGCTGTCAGATGGTTTATTGGACATGGTTTTGCTCGAGTTATATCGCAAATGAACTGAGTATTTTACTACTCCGGGCTGAATATGCGGTCAAATCTGCTTTTTTGTGAAAGTCGGGTTGCATTGCCAGCATCCTGAAAAAAGGCTCGCGTGGTGCTGACATCCTGTCGGATGGCTTCCATTAGGGCTGTCAGGCCTGAAAATTTCCGGTTATCCCGCAGTTTTTTCAGGAATTCGACATGAATCAACTGGCCATAACAGCTTTTGTCAAAATCCAGCAAATGTGTTTCCAGCACGATGCGTGGTGTTTCATCCACAGTTGGGCGGGTGCCAATCATGGAAACGGCTGGTAGCGGGTTGTCAGCCAGACCGTGAACACAGGAGATGTAAACGCCGGAAAGAATCGGATTGAAATGGCGCATAGGCAGATTCGCGGTCGGGAATCCTAGGCTGTGTCCGCGCTTGTCACCGTGAATAACATGGCCGGATATATGATAAGGCATGTCGAGCAGTTTTTCTGCTAGTCCAAAGTCATTCTGTTTTAACGCCTCGCGCACGTCAGACGATGAAATGCGGCGGCTCTGATCGGTCACAACCGGCATGATTTCAACTTCGAAACCGTATTTTTTTCCAGCGATCAGCAGATCATTTATAGAGCCATTTCGATCTTTTGCAAACCGGAAGCCTTCACCCACGACCAGCCATTTGACATTCATTCCCCGGACAAGAACGGCTTCGATGAACGCATCTGATGTCAGTCCGGCAAGAGCATCATTGAATCGCAACAGTACGGCGCGATCCATACAGGCGGCAGAAAGAGCATTCAACTTGCTGCGCAGGGACGAAATCGTCGTTGGCGCTTCATCCGGACGGCCTGCCCGGAGAGCAAAATACTGACGTGGATGTGGCGTAAAAGTCAGTACGGCAGAAATCAGTTCGCGTTCTTTTGCTGCTTGCCGGACATGGTCGAGCAACGCCCTATGCCCTCGGTGCACACCATCGAAATTGCCGATGGCTAAGGCGCAGGGCTGGTTCAGTGCGTCAGCAGGAAGGCCGCGAAAGATGTTCATGCGTTATTCTTGGGATTTTTTCAAAGCATAAAATTATAATGCTTTCAGCATGGTTTCACCCAGAATCGGATAAATACAGCCATGAACGGGCCAATGTGCAATCAGGGCGGCAGGAACGCCTGAACCAGACAACAGGGAATACACGGGAAATGCCAAAAAAAATCAAACACAGCCTGACTTTGTTTTTTCTGATGTTCTTTTGGGGCGGAGCCGTTTTTGCGGCAGCCGATCCGGACAAGGTGATCCATACCGTATTTGAGGCGTCCGATGACGGATTCGACATGGCGCGGACGCAGAATTATTATTCCGGCTGGGTTTCCGATGCTATTTTTGAAACGCTTTTGACCTACGATTATCTTGCGCGTCCGGCCAGACTGGTACCCAAAACGGCAGAGGCCATGCCGGAAATTAGCGCAGATGGTAAAACGCTGACATTCCGTATCAGAAAACAGATTTTTTTCACACCAGACCCGGCCTTTGACGGCAAACGTCGTGAGCTTGTCGCTCAGGATTATGTGTATGCCATCAAGCGGCTTGTTGACCCGGTCAACCGTTCCCCATCGGCCAATTTTGTTACGGGCAAAATAGTCGGACTGGACGAATTGGCGGCTCGTGCAAAAAAAACGGGGCGCTTTGATTATGATGCGCCCGTGCCGGGGTTGTCTGCCCTGGATCGCTATACTCTGCAGATTCGCTTGATTCACCCTGACAGCAATTTCCTGTATGCGCTGGCCTATGGCGGGCTGGCGGCTGTTGCGCGTGAAGTGATTGAAGCCTATGGAACGGAAAGCCGGATTCACCCGGTTGGTACCGGCCCTTATCTGCTTCGGCAGTATGTGCCGCGCAGCAGGATTGTTCTGGTTGCCAACCCGGATTATCGCGGCTTCATTTGGAATTTTGAATCATCCGGTGATCCGGGAGATGACGAGATCATCCGCGATATGAGAGGCAAGTCGATGCCGCAGATCGGGCGGGTGGAAATTGCCATTGTAGAGGAGGAGCAGTCACGGTGGCTGACCTTCCAGGAAGGAAATGTTGCCTTTGACAAGCTGCCACAGTTGGCGGCACCGCTTGTGCTGGATGGCAACAGGCTGAAACCGGAATATGCTGCGCAAGAGTTGCGCCTGTACCGCCTGATCGAACCGGAAACCACTTTTACCACTTTCAATTTTCGCGATCCGGTTGTTGGCGGATACAGCAGGGAAAAAATTGCACTGCGACGGGCGATTGCCATGGCATACAACGTGGATGATGAAATTGCCCTCCTGAGAAACGGGCAAGCCATCAGGGCAGAAATGATCGTGCCGATTGGCGTGGTCGGCCATGATCCCACCTATCGCAGCAGTATCGGTTATGATCTAGCGCTTGCCTCGCGCCTTCTGGATCATTTTGGTTACAAGCGTCGGTCTGACGGGTACCGGACCATGCCAGATGGCAGCCCGTTGTTACTGAAAATTCGAACAGAGGCCAGTGCCAGCTCAAAAATCGTGTCGGAAATATGGAAACGGGGACTGGACCAGATTGGTGTCCGGGTGCAGTTTGATGTCAGCAATTTCGCGGATAATGTCAAGGATGCTACCGAGTGTCGCCTGATGATGTGGGGGAGCGCCTGGCATGCGGATTATCCAGAGGGAGAGAATTTTCTTCAGCTTCTGTACGGTCCCAACGCCGGACAGGGCAATCACGGGTGTTACCAGTCGCCGGCTTATGATGCACTCTATAAAAAGGCAATGGCCCTACCTCCCGGTGCTGAGCGCCATATGCTTTATGTCGCGATGAACCGCCAGATGGAAGCCGATACCGCTTGGTCACTGCATGTGTCACGTGTCCGGAACTGGCTGGTCAGACCTTGGGTAAAAGGATTCAAAAAACATCCCATCCTGCAATCAGACTGGCAGTATCTTGATGTGGATAAACGGGAGGGCGGAAAGTAAGCACGAAAAAGCAGCTCTGTCGCATTACGGTAAAATAAAAAACTTTAATCAGGTTTGATGGACAATGAATCCCCGATTCTCCCTTCTTGGTGTGACCGGCTGGTCCGGTAGCGGCAAAACGACGCTTCTTGAAAAACTTCTGCCCCTGCTGATTGCGCGAGGCTGCCGGGTGAATGTGATCAAAAGCAGTCATCATGATGTGCAGATTGAGCCGTCGCACAAGGATAGTGCTCGCATGAGGGCGGCAGGTGCTGCTGAGGTGATGCTCTCTTCGCCTCATCGTTACATGCTGGTGCATGAGCTGCGGAAAGAAGAGGCGCCGGAACTGAGCGCACTTGTCGGCAGGATGGCCACGGCGGATATCACATTGGTGGAAGGTTTCAGGGATGAGGCGATCCCGAAGCTGGAAGTTTTCAGGCCAGTTGTTGGCAAACCGGCGATTTATCCGGGTGATGCCTATATTGTTGCCGTTGCCTCGGATGTGCCGTGCCCGGAAGGTCTGCCTGACACGATTGACTGGCTAGATTTGAACAGCCCGGAAAAAATAAGCGACTGGCTTTTTGAAGACCAGCCGCTATTGCGTTAAAAAACAAACAGTTTATCTGCTTGCACCAATCCAGCGCATGTCGTTAAGTGATTCCACGGCGCGCAGCCTTGCGCATGTCGGGCAGGTAACGACTTCCGTATCACCGGGGCCACCCATATTTGAGCGGGTTTTTCCATACTGGACGGAAGAAACGAAAGGTTTGTCGCAGCAACTGCATACCTGCATGGGTTGGCTTCTGACAACCGTGCCGGTAATTTCAGTCACACGCATACCATCGCGGTTTTCCACGCGGATTGCACCGGTCGGGCAGACGGATGCACAGGCGCCGCACCCGATACACAGGCTGGCTGGCCGGAGAAAGTCCTCAAAAACTAGGCGACGATTGCCGGTTTCGACCATTTTCAGGGCTTCTACCCCGACTTGGATGCAAGCAAGTTCACACAGGCCACAGCCAATGCAGAGGTCGCAGCGTAGACAGCGTCCGGCTTCTATACGTGCCTCGTTTTCATCCCAGTCATATTGGATGAAATCATGCAGCCATTTCCGGGTATCCGGGTCTTTTTCCGGCACATGCGGTCGGCTCTTGCTGAGCCGGAAAGCGGCATCAACCGGGAGGTAGGGCACATCGTCGCGCCGCTGGGGTTTGAGTGAGGGCAGATCCATTTCCTTTTTCATTAGCCAGGAATCAATCGCTTCTGCCGCACGTTTGCCGGAGCCAATAGCGGCAACCACGGTGCTGGCGCCGTGCTGGATGTCGCCGCCCGAAAAAATGCCGGGTTCGCCGGTTTCAAGTGTCACGGGGTCAGCCACGATATTGCCCCATTCCAGTTCGATTTTGCTGCCATCGAGCCAGGCAATATCACCATCTTGCCCGATACCGGCAATAATCTGGTCAGCACGGATGGTGACAGGTTTTGCTGTGGCCGCATCCGGAGCATTTTTTGAACGGGCAAATTCAATTAGGTTACCTTCCATGATCTTGGTTGGCGCCCAGAGTTCGACAAGCTCGACGCCTTCTGCCAACGCCATTTCGACTTCGTGCGGGTTGGCCGGCATGTCTTTTCTGGTACGGCGATACCACATCTGCACCTTGGTAGCACCCTGGCGGAAAGAGGTCATGGCAACGTCAATAGCGGCATTGCCGCCACCGATCACGATCACATGCGGGCCAACTTTCGGGTCTTTGCCGTCACGAACGGCAGAAAGAAAATCCATGCCGCCAAGCACGAATGGCAGGTCGTCGCCATCAAGGCCAAGACGGCGGGAAAACGGCAGGCCGATGGCAATAAAAGTGGCGTCAAATCCCTGGTCCAGAAACTCCCTTACATGCTTTACCTTGTATCGGTTATGAATTTTGACACCCATTTTCCGGATCTGGTTGATTTCATCCTGAAGAATGTCATTGGGTAGACGGTAATTCGGGATGCCATAACGCATGGTACCGCCCGGCTCTTCGCGTTCATCGAAAATTTCGACATGATGTCCCTTTTGAGCCAGGTAATAAGCCGTTGTGATCCCCGCCGGACCTGCCCCGATAATGGCGACTTTTTTCCCGGTGGCCGGGGCGATTTCCTGCATCGGGTAAGAGGTGCTGCATCTTGCCGCAATGGATTTCATCGGTTTGATCAGTACAGGCTGGCTGACGGTTTTCTGGACACAGGCATTTTCGCACGGTGCCGGGCAGACAAGGCCGCAGGAATTCGGCATCGGCGTGTCTTTCAGCAGAACGGAAAGCGACGCATCATAGTTGCCGTGCCCGATATGCGCGATCATGCTCGGAATGTCGATGTGGGCCGGACAGGCTTCCTGGCAAGGCGCGATGTGTGGCTCAAAACAGATGCCGATATTGCAGGCATTGTCGATAACGTGCATGAGCCATTTTTCCCGTGAAGTCGCCAATGACGTTTCAAGCGAGGCGACAAGATCCTGTTCGCTTTCAGGAAGTGAACGTGCCGCCATAACAAGTTTATCAAGATGGCTTTCGGTCGCGCGTCCGAGGCTGATTTCAGTAATCATGCGGGTCACTTCCGCCAGAGCGGAGCGAAGTGCCGGTGACTGTTTTTCTTCTGAGTGAAGGCGAATGCGAAAAGCCTTGAGGTATTCTGTTACCGGGCAAACCTCTTTTTCCTGTTCATTGCTTTTTTCCGTCATTGTCAGCCTGTTTCTCTCTGGAATTGATCAACACACAAAAAACCTGCTTTTCGCAGATTGATGCATCAGAAGGTAAAAAGCATATCATGCTGATACCCGCATGCAAAATGGAGATGAACCACCGCGGTTTTTTATGTTTTTTAACGGGGAATATTATGTCACATTCATCGCGTTTATACGGGGTTGGTGTGCAAATAGTTTTTCCGTTTGCTGCCCACATTTTTCATTTTGCGGTTAACATAGCGGGTATCCGGCGCTTTGCCGGATGAGTCGGTTAAAGACCTGAAAACAATGCCTAGGAGAGAAGGATGAATCGCTTTGTTATTGCCGAACCGGATAAATGTATCGGATGCCGTACATGCGAAGTGGCATGTGTGCTGGCACATCCGGTTGGTGCGCAAAAGGGGATGGCGCTCTCTGCTGAAAACTTCAACCCAAGACTCAGGCTGGTTAAAAACTTGACACTGACAGCGCCGGTGCAGTGCCGCCAGTGCGAAAATGCACCCTGTGTGAATGTCTGTCCGACTGGCGCACTGGTTTATGACCGTAATACGGTGCAGCTTCTTGTTGAGCGTTGTATTGGCTGCCAGTCCTGTGTGATTGCCTGTCCGTTTGGTGCCATGGAAATGGTCCGCAGGCCCGTACGGGAGCAGAACCTAGGGCCGCTCAAGGTGAAGTCAACGGTTTCTGTTGCGCAGAAATGCGATTTGTGCGTCGACGTGGAAACCGGTCCGGCCTGTATGGCAGTGTGTCCCACCAAGGCACTGCATCTTGTCGATCCGGAAGCGGTTCAGGACAAGACGCGCAGGAAGCGTGAAAAATCCGCTTTCAATATGCCCACGGACGCTTTCAGATAAATGTCTGTCACGTCTGTCTGATTCCGGCAGAAAATTCAACTGAAGCTGGCAGGAAAAAATATGGAAAAAGTAATCGTTGTCTGCCCGTATTGCGCCTCAGGCTGCAAAATCAACCTTGTTGTTGAAAACGGGGAAATCATCAGGGCCGAAGGTGCCAACGGGCATACCAATCAGGGAGAGTTGTGCCTGAAAGGTTACTATGGCTGGGACTTTCTGAATGACACAAAACTGCTGACACCGCGTTTGCAGCAGCCCATGATCCGTCGTGAAAAAGGAGGCGAATTTGAAGCCGTGTCCTGGGATGATGCGATTGCGTTTGCCAGTTCCCGCCTGATGGCAATCAAGGAAAAGCATGGGCCGGATGCGATCATGATGACCGGTTCATCGCGTGGCCCCGGCAATGAGGCAAACTATATTGCCCAGAAGGTGGCAAGGGCGGTTGTTGGCACCAATAACATTGACTGTTGCGCTCGCGTTTGCCATGCCCCCTCTGTTGCCGGGTTGGACGTGACCCTCGGCAATGGTGCCATGAGCAACTCCATTAACGAGATTGAGGATACGCAGTGCATACTGGTATTTGGTTACAATGCGGCGGAATCCCATCCCATCGTTGCGCGTCGCATTCTGAAAGCGAAGGAAAAGGGAGCCAAGATCATTGTCTGTGATCCCCGTGTGATTGAGACGGTGCGGATTGCCGACCTCTATTTGCCGCTGAAGAACGGTTCCAACATGGCGCTGGTGAATGCCTTTGCCAATGTGCTTCTGGAAGAGGGGCTGTATAACCCGGATTATGTCGATAATTACGCAGAGGGTTTTGACGAGTACCGCGAGACTATCTCGAAATACACGCCGGAATACGTGGCGGATATTACCGGGCTTGATCCTGAACTGATTCGTGATGCGATGTATATGTATGCTTCGGCACCATCTGCGACCATCCTGTGGGGGATGGGGGTAACTCAGTGGGGGCAGGCGGTTGATGTCGTCAAGGGGCTCTCGAGTCTTGCTGTTATGACTGGCAACTTGGGGCGCCCGAATGTGGGTGTTGGTCCGGTTCGTGGGCAGAATAATGTTCAGGGTGCCTGCGACATGGGCGTGTTGCCAGGCACTCTGCCAGGTTATTACACGGTATGGAATGAAGAAGCCCGGAACAGATTTGCCAAAGCGTGGGGGGTGCCTTCCCTTCCAGAAAAGGTGGGTTTTCATCTGACCGAGATACCGCACGCCATTCATGACGGCAAACTCAAGGCCTGCTGGATTTTTGGCGAAGATCCGTTCCAGACCGAACCGGATCTTGCCACGCTGCGCAAGGAATTTGCGAAGCTGGACCTCCTTATCGTGCAGGATATCTTCATGACAAAGACCGCGATGGAGGCGGATGTCATTTTTCCGGCGACCTCATGGGGTGAACATGAAGGCGTTTACTCCGCTGCAGATCGCGGATTCCAGCGTTTTTACAAGGCGGTTGAGCCAAAAGGGGATGTGAAGCCGGATTGGGAGATCCACAGTCTTATGGCAACGGCGATGGGCTACCCGATGAAGTACCGCAATACACAGGAAATATGGGATGAGCTTCGGGCGTTGTGTCATCTATACAAGGGGGCGACTTACGAGAAAATGGCCGGTTTGGGTTATGTGCCCTGGCCCTGTCCGGATGAAGATCATCCAGGTACGCCTTGGCTGTATGAAGGTAACAAATTTGATACTCCCAGTGGCAAGGCGCTCCTGTTTGCTGCCGAGTGGCGACCGCCAATGGATTTGCTTGACACCGAATTCCCGATGACGCTGTGTACCGTTCGTGAGGTCGGCCACTATTCCTGCCGTTCCATGACTGGGAATTGTGCGGCATTGCAGACGCTGGCCAATGAGCCGGGCTTTGTGCAGATTCAC
>JGI994J12354_10002698_pt1 | contig 17016 bp, 17 predicted proteins | sample IntmicLarv3ML3BL_FD_12354 | JGI IMG/M metagenome (IMG submission 12354) | reverse complement strand
AGGAGCATAGTTGCTTTCAAGTAAAAAAGTGTTATAATTCAAAGAGACACCATTTACATCCTCTATTGACAATGTATCCGTGTTTGCACATTGCCAAGAGAGAGTACTAAAAGGTAATATTAGAAAAGAAAGTAGGAAATGCGAAGATGTATCGACTAATAAAGCGTGATGGTAAGGCTAAAAGAGGTGAATTACAGACGGTTCATGGAACGATAGAGACACCAGTATTTATGAATGTTGGAACGGCAGCAGCTATCAAAGGGGCGGTTTCCACAATGGATTTACAGGAAATTGGAACACAGGTTCAATTATCCAATACCTATCATTTACATGTGAGACCAGGTGATGATGTCGTCAAAAAAATGGGTGGCTTGCATAAATTTATGGTTTGGGACAAGCCGATTTTGACAGATTCTGGTGGGTTTCAAGTGTTCTCCTTATCGGGGCTGCGTAAGATTAAAGAAGAGGGCGTTTATTTTCGCTCGCATATTGATGGACACAAGATTTTCATGGGGCCAGAAGAGAGTATGCAGATTCAATCAAATTTAGCCTCAACAATTGCAATGGCATTTGATGAATGTCCGTCCAGTGTGGCAACTAGAGAATATGTGCAGGATTCAGTGGAACGGACAACGAGATGGCTAGAGCGTTGTAGGGTGGAGATGAAGCGATTAAATGGCTTGGAAGATACGATTAACAAACAGCAGATGCTATTTGGAATCAATCAAGGGGCTATTTATGAGGATATTCGTATTGAACATGCAAAGGTCATTGCTGAGATGGATTTAGATGGTTATGCGATTGGTGGATTGGCGGTCGGAGAAACCCATGAAGAAATGTATCGGATTTTAGATGCGGTTGTCCCCTATTTGCCAGTAGAAAAACCGACCTATCTAATGGGCGTTGGAACCCCTGCAAATATTTTAGAAGCGGTAGACCGTGGTGTAGACTTCTTTGATTGCGTATATCCAAGCCGCAATGGACGACATGGACATGTGTATACTAATACAGGAAAACTAAACCTGTTCAATGCAAAATTTGAACTTGACGACAAACCAATCGAAGAGGGCTGTGACTGTCCCGCTTGCAAGCATTATAACAGGGCTTATTTAAGACATTTATTAAAAGCAAAAGAGATGCTTGGAATGCGTTTATGTGTTATCCATAATTTATATTTTTATAATCATTTAATGGAAGAAATTAGGACGGCAATCGAAGCGGGAGAATACCAGAGTTTCAAAAAGGAAAAATTAGCGGGATTTGCAAGTTCTACTTGAAGAAATGAGGTAAATTGTGTATGATAGAGAGAAATGCAATGCGAGGGATTTTCTCCAAGGGGAGTGGGAAAGAGGGTTTGTATGGAAGAAAAAACAAGTGGAAAAAAGAAAAAGAAGTGGAGCCACAAAAAGATAGTTTTTGGTGTGGTGATAACTTTAATATTAGTATTGGTCAGTTTTCAAAAAAAATTTTCAATTATGCACAATGAAGATAATATTTTTAATCGAACAAGATTTGTGTCCANGAGGGGAAAGANACAACNATGGATTGGGTACGACAACAAGCTATTGGAGCAGGAGGAGCTGGAATAGCAGCAGGGTGGCCGATTGAATCTTTCTCACTAGCTAGTCAAAAAAATTTTTTAATGCCAGTTGTGGGAATTGGAAAAGAGGTAGAGGCTAAAGTTATAAAAACGGCGCCCTTTGTTGAGAGGGGGGATGATGGTTATCGAGTCCCTCAAATGTCTAGTATATTTAGACCTACATTTTGGTATTTTGCATATTATGAATATGAAGGAGATTGTTACCTGCAAATGAAGTTCTCTGTGGATAAAAATCTGAAATCATACAGTTCCATGTTTCGAGTAGAAGATATGTTAAGAGAGGAAATAGAGGATTTAGATTCAAAATGGAGTTCAGAAGGAACATATTTATAGTTTTGCAAAGAGGAAGCTGTAGAATAAAAATGGAATTCGAAATAAGGTGAAGACGGAATATATTTGCAGTAATACAGAGAGAGAAATGATATGGAAGAGAACATTAAAGAAGATATTGAAAGAGAAAAAGAGAAGAAAAGAAAGAGTAGAAAGAAAATATGGATTATCTTGAGTGTATTGATTATCTTGAGTGGCTTAATAGTAGCAGTGCCTATCTTGAGGAATCTGCATAATGAGGAGAATATTTTTTATCGAACAAGATTTGTGTATAAAGGAAAAACAACAACGATGGACTGGGTACGACAACAAGCTTATACAGTAGGGGGAGGTGGAATGGCTGCGAGGCGTGAGGTTCAATCTTTTACACCATCTGGACAAAAGCTTTTTTTAATGACAGTCATTGGAGTAGGAAAAGAGGTAGAGGCTAAAGTTATAAAAACGGAACCCTTTGTTGAGATGTGGGATGATGGCTATCGAGTCCTACAGCTATCTAGTATATTTAGACCTACATTTTGGTATTTTGCATATTATGAATATGAGGGAGAGTGCTACCTGCAAATGAAGTTTGCTGTAGATAGGAATCTAACATCATACAGTTCTATGTTTCGAGTGGAAGATACGTTAAGAGAAGAAATAGAGGATTTGTATTCAAAATGGAGTTCAGAAGGAACATATTTATAGTTTTGCAAAGAGGAAGCTGTAGAATAAAAAGGGAATTCGAAATAAGGTGAAGACGGAATATATTTGTAGTAATTATAGAGGGAGAAGCAATATGGAAGAGAACATTAAAGAAGATATTGAGAGAGAAAAAGAGAAGAAAAGAAAGAGTAAGAAGAAAAAGCAAATTATATGGATTGCGTTAATAGTAGCAGTGCCCATTTTTCTAATCCTGCATAATGAGGAGAATATTTTTTATCGAACAAGATTTGTGTATAGAGGGAAAGAAACAACAACGGACTGGGTACGACAACAATCTCATGGATTTTTGGATGGAAAGGCTGGAGGAACGCCGATTCAATCTTTGGCACCAGCTATGCAAAAACTTTTTAAAATGCCAATTGTGGGAGTTGGAAAAGATACAGAAGCTAAGGTCATAAAAACTACACCATTCATTGATGAGGATTTGAGTAGAGGACAGTATTGGGTTCAAAAGCAATCTAGTATGTTTAATCCTGTGTTTTGGTATATTGCTTATTACGAATATGAAGGAGATTGCTATCTACGAATGAAGTTCTCTATAGATAACAAAAGAAAATCATACAGTTCCATGTTTCGAGTAGAAAATACATCAAGAGAAGAAATAGAGCACTTGAGATTACAATGGGACTAAGAAGGAACATACCAACGTTCATAAGATAGAGGGAGAAACGAAATGAAGAAAAGAGGAATTGCATTACTGTTAGTACTTACCTTGATTATGCCTAGTGGCATTCAGGCTTTTGCAAGTGAAACGCTTGAACTGCCAGAAATGATACAAGAGGAAGCTTTAAAGGGAATCATACAAACAGAAGCAGTTGAACAAGATGTTTGGAAGGACGCAGAGGAGTTAGAGGTGGATATAGAATTAGCAAGTGGATTTTCAAGTAAAGAAGCTTCTAATTACTATCATTTGATTGGGATGAAAGAAAATCAGTTGTTTCAAATGCATTTTGAAACCAGCGAAGAATCAAAGATGGTTGTGCGGATTGAATTACTAGATGAAAACAATCAAGTATTAAGACAAATGGAAAACGAAAATGAGACTTTGATTGTTGAAAATCTTGAAAGAACAGAAGTGAAAATGAAAATCACATATCAATCGGGAGAACTGAGTTCATATCAGTTGTTCGTTACGAAGCAGAATCATGAGGAAGTAGCAACAGAAGAGAAAACAACTCAAGAAGATAAAGAAAATAGAACTGAGGAGGAAGTGAATTCAGGGAGTTCAGAGAATGGTATTGAAGAGATAGAGCGAGAGAGTAGTGAAATCGATATGAGTATCGCTCAGGTAAGTAGAGTACAACTTAACAGTAAACAGGTAGTAATCTACCCAAACAAAGGAGGAGAAAAATAGATGAATTTATTAGCAGGAGCAACAGGAGCGGGCTGGGAACTTATGATTATGTATGTTGTTGTAATTGGTATAGCAATGTATTTCTTAACCATCAGACCCCAAAAGAAAGAACAAAAGAGAATGGCAGAAATGCTAGCGCAAATGGCAGTTGGTGATAGTGTTGTGACAACAAGCGGTTTTTACGGAGTGATTATTGATATTACAGACGAAGATGTTATTGTTGAGTTCGGAAGCAATAAAAATTGCAGAATCCCAATGAGAAAAGCAGCGATTGCTGAGATTGAAAAACTAGACGCGGAATAGTAGAAAGTAAAAACATTCCGTAGGCGGCACACACTGTGAAGCGGAAAGCTATTATGTAGCAAAGGGCGACTATGTAGCCACACGGTGGTGCAACAAGTGAACAAGTCCCTCATGATGAGGGTAACAGAAATGGACTTGTTCACTTTGTTTTATACCGACAGTTCCCTGCGGTGCTACATAAAAGTGATAAAGCGAGAGGAGAACAGATATGGATTATCAAATAGCAGTTATTCCAGGAGACGGGATTGGACCAGAAATTATCAAGGAAGCAGTCAAGGTATTAGATAGGGCGGCTGATAAGTTTGGTTTTACTTTAAATTATACGGAGGTTTTATTAGGTGGTGCCTCAATAGATGTACACGGAATACCTTTGACAGATGAGGCGATTCAGACCGCAAAAGAAAGCACAGCAGTACTGATGGGTTCCATTGGCGGAGACCCTGTGACATCACCATGGTATCAGCTAGAGCCAGCAAAAAGACCAGAGGCGGGACTTTTAAAGATTAGAAAGGAATTAAACCTTTTTGCTAATTTAAGACCAGCATATCTTTACAAAGAATTAAAGTCAGCATGTCCGCTGCGTGATGAGATTATCGGTGATGGTTTTGATATGATGATTATGCGTGAGCTAACAGGCGGACTCTATTTTGGAGAGCGGGCGACAACAACGGAAAATGGAATCAGAAAGGCAACAGACACGCTTACATATGATGAAAATGAAATTCGTAGAATTGCAAAGCGTGGATTTGACATTGCAAGGAAGCGCCGAGGAAAAGTAACAAGTGTTGATAAAGCAAATGTGTTAGATTCGTCAAGGCTGTGGCGGACGGTCGTGAATGAAGTCGCAAAGGACTACCCAGAGATTGAACTAGAGCATATGTTAGTTGATAACTGTGCGATGCAGTTAGTCAAAAATCCCAGGCAGTTTGATGTTATCTTAACGGAAAATATGTTTGGTGATATTTTATCAGACGAAGCGAGTATGGTAACAGGTTCTATCGGAATGCTATCATCAGCGAGTTTAAATGATAGCAAATTTGGGCTTTATGAGCCAAGCCATGGTTCGGCACCAGATATTGCAGGACAGGATATTGCAAATCCAATCGCAACAATTCTTTCGGCGGCGATGATGCTACGCTATTCTTTGGATTTAGATAAGGCGGCAGATGCAGTGGAAGCGGCGGTTTCAGAAGTGCTAAAGGCGGGGTATCGAACATCTGATATTTGGGCAGAGGGCAATAAACGTATTGGAACAGCAGAGATGGGAACACTGATTGCAGAGCAGATATAGAATAAGAACAGATATAGAATAAGAACAGATATAGAATAAGAACAGATATAGAATAAGAACAGATATAAATAAGAATAGATATAAAGAGGAATAAATATTAATAAGAGCAGATATAAATGAAAGTAAATATTAATAAAAGCAGATACAAATAAAAGGAAGAAAGAGGGGGAAATTATGAAGAGTGATGCAGTAAAAAAGGGTATACAGCAAGCACCACATCGGTCGTTATTCAATGCATTAGGATTTACCAAGGAAGAAATGGAGCGACCATTGGTTGGAATTGTTAGTTCCTATAATGAAATTGTACCAGGACACATGAATTTGGATAAAATAGTAGACGCTGTTAAACAAGGGGTGGCAATGGCTGGTGGAACACCAGTTGTATTTCCCGCAATTGCTGTCTGTGATGGTATTGCAATGGGACATACGGGAATGAAATATTCATTGGTGACGAGGGATTTAATTGCAGATTCAACAGAGTCTATGGCATTAGCACACCAATTTGATGCGCTGGTAATGGTTCCAAACTGTGATAAGAATGTGCCAGGGCTTTTGATGGCGGCAGCTCGTATCAACATACCCACAGTGTTCGTCAGTGGCGGACCAATGTTGGCAGGACACATAGATGGGAAAAAGACAAGCCTATCAAGTATGTTTGAGGCAGTTGGTGCCTATAGTGCAGGGACAATGACTGCGGAAAAGGTGACCGAATTTGAAAATAAGACCTGTCCAACCTGTGGTTCCTGTTCAGGAATGTATACAGCTAATAGCATGAACTGTTTAACAGAAGTGTTAGGCATGGGACTAAAGGGGAATGGAACGATTCCAGCGGTCTATTCTGAGAGGCTTCGTCTAGCGAAACATGCGGGTATGAAAGTAATGGAGATGTATGAACGCAAGATTCTTCCTCGTGATATTATGACTGAGGAAACAATCATAAATGCCCTAACAGTGGATATGGCACTAGGTTGTTCAACCAATAGTATGCTGCATTTACCTGCTATCGCTCATGAAATCGGTATGGATTTTGAAATTGCCTTTGCAAATCCAATTAGTGCAAAGACACCAAACTTATGCCATCTAGCACCAGCAGGACCTACCTATATGGAAGATTTAAATGAGGCTGGTGGTGTTTATGCGGTCATGAATGAGTTAAATAAGAAAGGCTTGCTTTATACAGAGGGGATAACAGTCACTGGTAAAACGGTTGGTGAAAATATTGAGGGTTGTGTAAACCTAAATCATGATGTTATTAGACCAGTTGAAAATCCATATAGTGAGATTGGGGGGCTGGCAGTACTGCAAGGAAATTTAGCACCTGATGGCAGTGTGGTGAAACGGTCTGCAGTTGTGGAAGAAATGCTGGTGCATGAGGGACCAGCTAGGGTGTTTGAGTGTGAAGAAGACGCTAGTAAAGCGATTCTTGCAGGCGAAATTCATGCAGGAGATGTTGTTGTCATTCGTTATGAGGGACCAAAAGGCGGTCCAGGAATGAGAGAAATGTTAAATCCAACCTCACAGATAGCGGGCATGGGCTTAGGATCTTCCGTGGCATTGTTGACAGATGGAAGATTTAGCGGAGCCTCAAGAGGAGCCTCAATTGGTCATGTTTCACCAGAAGCAGCAGTCGGTGGGCCAATTGCCTTGGTTGAGGAGGGGGATATAATTAAAATTAATATTCCAGAAAATAAATTAGAAATTGCAATAACAGAGGAAGAAATGACGGCTAGAAGAGCAAAATGGCAGCCACGGGAACCAAAAGTAAAGACAGGCTATTTAGCACGTTATGCAGAGATGGTAACATCAGGAAATAGAGGTGCAATTTTAGAAATACCTAAATAAAAAGAGGGAGGTATCACGGTGAAACTAACAGGTGCAGAAATTATCATTGAATGTTTAAAGGAACAGGGCATTGATACTATTTTTGGTTATCCAGGAGGGACAATCTTAAATGTATATGATGCACTGTATAAATACAAAGATGAGGTGAATCACATCTTAACCTCACATGAGCAGGGGGCGGCCCATGCGGCAGATGGTTATGCCAGAGCAACAGGAAAAGTGGGTGTTTGTATGGCAACCTCTGGACCAGGGGCAACCAATCTTGTAACAGGAATAGCAACGGCGTATATGGATTCCGTTCCGTTAGTGGCAATCACAGCAAATGTCGCAGTCCCGCTATTAGGTAAAGATAGCTTTCAAGAAATTGATATTGCAGGTGTGACCATGCCAATTACCAAGCATAATTATATTGTAAAAGATGTTTCAAAGTTAGCAGAAACGATTCGCAGGGCATTTTTTATTGCGGGGAGTGGTCGTCCTGGGCCAGTCTTAATTGATGTTGCCAAAGATGTAACTGCAGCAACCTTTGATTATGTGAGGGCAGAGCCATATGAAATCGAACGCAGTACAGATTATATTAAAGAGGCTGATATTGAACAGGCACTTAAATTAATTAATAAAGCGAAGCGACCATTTATTTTTGTTGGTGGGGGTGCTGTTATTTCAGAGGCCGAACAGGAGTTACAGGAGTTTGTAAAGAAAGTACATGCACCAGTGGCAGATACTTTGATGGGGAAAGGAGCCTTTGATGGCAATGATTCTCTTTACTGCGGAATGTTAGGTATGCACGGAACCAAGGCATCTAATTTGGGTGTTACAAAATGTGACTTATTAATTACGATAGGGGCTAGATTTAGTGATCGTGTAATAGGGAATCCAAAGTATTTTGCCAAACATGCAAAAATCATTCAAATTGATGTAGATGCGGCAGAAATTAATAAGAATATTATCGTAAATTGTAGTGTTCAAGGGGATATAAAAGAGGTCTTGAAACTTTTAAATAATCGAATTGAAGACCATAATCATGACGAATGGTTAGAGCAAGTACATGAGTTAGTTGTGAAATATCCGCTTGTATATAATAAGGAAACCTTGACAGGTCCCTATATTATCGAAGAAATTTATAGAGCGACCAAAGGTGAAGCGGTGATAACAACAGAGGTTGGTCAACACCAGATGTGGGCGGCACAATTCTATAAATATAAAAAGCCGCATACTTTAATTACCTCTGGCGGGTTAGGAACCATGGGCTATGGTTTAGGGGCGAGTCTAGGAGCAAAATTAGGCTGTCCAGATAAAACGGTTATCAATATTGCGGGAGATGGTTGTTTTCGTATGAATATGAATGAAATCGCAACGGCAGTACGTTACAATATTCCAATTATTCAAGTGGTAATCAACAACCATGTATTAGGCATGGTACGTCAGTGGCAAACACTTTTTTATGATAAACGTTATTCGCACACCATTTTAAATGATGCGGTAGACTTTGTGAAATTAGCAGAAGCAATGGGAGCAGAGGGTATTTTGGTAACGAAGAAAGAAGAAGTGCTGCCCGCACTTAAAAAGGCAATGGCGGCAGGAAAACCAGTGGTGATTGAATGTCAGATTGATAGTGATGACAAGGTATTCCCAATGGTACCAGCAGGAGCAGCGATTGAAGAGGTATTTGACCAAGACGATTTAAAAGGAGAAAAGAGTGAATGAATTTCTTGATAGAAATGATTCACTCCCCAAGTTTGTGATGGAGCCACAAACTTGAATTGCAGTGTAGGCATTCGCAAAAAAAGGCTCCAGCATGGAGGAAAAAATGAGCAAAGTATATAATTTTTCAGCAGGTCCAGCAATATTACCAGAAGAAGTGTTAAAGGAAGCAGCAGCAGAGATGATGGACTATCAAGGTTGCGGCATGTCAGTAATGGAAATGAGCCACCGTTCCGCTGTTTTTGATAAAATTATGAAAGAGGCGGAAGCAGATTTAAGAGAATTAATGGATATCCCCAATAACTATAAAGTTTTATTTTTACAAGGCGGAGCTTCCCAGCAGTTTGCAATGCTGCCAATGAATTTGATGAAAAATGGTGTTGCAGATTATATTGTGACAGGGCAGTGGGCAAAGAAAGCATATCAAGAAGCAGGGAAGTATGGTAAGGCAAACAAGATTGCTTCATCAGAAGATAAGACATTCTCCTATCTTCCAGATTGCACTGATTTACCAATCAGTGAGGAAGCAGACTATATTTATATTTGTGAGAATAATACGATTTATGGAACCAAGTTTCAGGAATTGCCAAATACAAAAGGAAAGGTATTGGTTTCTGATATGTCGTCTTGCTTTCTATCAGAGCCAGTTGATGTAACAAAGTATGGAGTGATTTTTGGCGGTGTTCAGAAGAATATTGGGCCAGCGGGTATGGTCATTGTCATTATTCGGGAGGATTTGATTCGAGAAGAGGTTATGGTAGGAACGCCAACAATGCTTACCTATAAGACTCATGCAGATACAGAATCACTTTATAATACACCAAATTGTTACTGTATCTATATGTGCGGTAAGGTCTTTAAGTGGCTAAAGAACATGGGTGGCTTAGAAGTCATGAAAGCGAATAATGAAAAACAGGCAGCAATACTCTATGATTTTCTTGACGAGAGTAAACTGTTTAAAGGAACAGTTGTGAAAAAAGACCGTTCGTTAATGAATGTTCCTTTTATTACGGGAAATGAGGAATTAGATGCAAAGTTTGTAAAGGAAGCAAAAGCGGCAGGTTTTGAAAATCTAAAAGGACACCGCAGTGTTGGTGGAATGCGTGCTAGTATCTATAATGCAATGCCAATGGAGGGTGTTGAGAAGCTGGTAGCCTTTATGAAAAAATTCGAAAAGGAAAATAGCTAAAAGTGTCGATAAAGAGAAAGTATAGATAAAAAAAGTGTAGTTAAAAAAGTGTAGTTAAAAAAGTGTCGATAAAAAAGTATAGATAAAGAAAAGTGTAAATATAAGGAAGTGAGGTGCAAAATGGCAAAGTATATATGTTTAAATCCCATTGCCGATATAGGCTTAAATTTGTTTAGCAGTGAATATGAAGCGGTTGATGATATGCAGGCAGCTGATGCCGCACTGGTACGTAGTGCATCGCTCCATGATATGGAGTTGCCAGAGAACCTAAAGGCGATAGCAAGAGCTGGGGCTGGAGTTAATAATATTCCTTTAGAGGAATGTGCTAAAAGAGGAATTGTAGTATTTAATACGCCAGGGGCAAATGCGAATGGAGTAAAGGAATTAGTGTTAGCAGGAATGCTGTTGGCTTCTCGTGATATTATTGGTGGTGTGAATTGGGTACAGTCAGAGCGGCAAAATGAAGATATTGCAAAGCAGGCTGAAAAAGAGAAGAAGAATTTTGCAGGCTGTGAGTTAAATGGTAAAAAGCTAGGAATCATAGGGCTTGGAGCAATCGGAGTGTTGGTTGCTAATGCAGCGACCCATTTAGGCATGGAGGTTTATGGTTATGACCCTTATATTTCGGTTGAGGCAGCATGGAATCTATCTCGTAGTATCAAGCATATCCAAGATGTAAATGATATTTACCGTGAATGTGATTATATAACCATTCATGTGCCATTATTGGAAAATACCAAGCAGATGATTAATAAAGAGGCAATCAGTCTGATGAAAGAGGGTGTAGTCGTTCTTAATTTTTCAAGAGATTTGCTGGTTGAGGAACAGGATATGGTTGTAGCATTAAAGGAGGGGAAAGTAAAACGTTATGTTACAGACTTTCCAAATCCGATAACTGCAGCCGAAAAGCACTGTATTGTTATTCCGCATTTAGGTGCTTCGACAGAAGAATCAGAGGATAACTGTGCAGTTATGGCAGTAAAGGAATTAAAAGATTTCTTGCAAAATGGAAATATCAAAAATTCTGTAAACTATCCAAACTGTGATATGGGTGTTTGTGAAGCGGGAACACGTATTACCATCAATCACCGTAACATTAAAAATATGTTGAGTCAAATAACGGCGATTTTCGGTAATGCTGACCGTAATATTGTAAATATGGTGAATAAAAGTAGAGGTGAATATGCATATTCAATGTTCGACTGCGAAAAACAAATTACAGAGGATATTGCCGTAAAGGTAGCAGAAATAGATGGTGTCTTAAAAGTACGTATTATAAAATAGGGCGGTAAAATAGAACCTTTATAGCTGTTGCAAAATGTATGAGGAGATATATTTGCAGCGGCTATTGGTATATTTAGAAGTAGGAGGAAAATAAATGGCGAAAATCAAGGCATTTTCATGTATTAGACCAAAAAAAGGATTAGAAAAGCAAATTGCAGCATTACCATATGATGTTTATAATCGTGAAGAAGCAAAAGCGGTGGTAGAAAGGGAACCATATAGCTTTTTGCAGATTGATAGAGCAGAAACGACAATGGCTGATGATATTGCTACCTATGATGAGAGGGTTTATCAAAAAGCGAATGACTTATTATGGGAAATGATAGAGAAAGGGGAGCTTGTTCAAGAAGAAAAACCTTGTTATTATTTATATGAGCAGATTATGAATGGTCGTAGTCAAACGGGCTTGGTGGCATGTTCGGCAGTTGATGATTATCTAAATGGAGTCATTAAAAAGCATGAAAATACACGTGCAGATAAAGAACAAGACCGAATAAATCATGTAAATATTTGCAATGCTCAAACAGGTCCTATCTTTTTAGCATATCGTTATAATAAGCAGATGGCAGAGTTTATGCAAGAGGTAAAGCAAAGAGCGGCAATGTTTTCCTTTGTTGCTGCTGATGGAATTACCCATCAGGCTTGGCGGATTGATGAGGGTAGCGAGATTGAAAAAATCACGGCTATTTTTGACACGGTTGATTATACCTATATTGCCGATGGACACCACCGTGCAGCCTCAGCAGTCGCAGTTAGTAAAATGCGCAGAGAAGAAAACCCTAGCTATACAGGAGCAGAGGAATTTAATTATTTTCTGTCTGTTTTATTTGCTGATGAAGAGCTGTATATTATGGACTATAACCGGATCGTAACAGACTTAAATGATTTGACAGAAGATACATTTCTAGCGAAAGTATCAAAAAAGTTTACCGTTGAAAAATATGAAAAACCATACAAACCAGAGCAAAAGGGAAATATTGGAATGTATCTGAACAAAGAATGGTATAAATTAACGGTTAAATCAGAATATGAAAATAAAGATCCCGTAGAGGGGCTAGATGTATCAATCTTGCAAAAAGAGTTACTAACACCGATTCTTGGCATTGGCGATATCAAGATAGATAAGCGAATTGATTTTGTTGGTGGGATTCGTGGCTTGGCAGAATTAGAGAGGCGTGTAGCAGTAGATGCAAAAGTTGCATTTGCCATGTATCCAACAGCAATTAGTGAGCTTTTTGCGGTAGCCGATAGCGGTCGTTTGATGCCGCCAAAGTCGACGTGGTTTGAGCCTAAATTAAGAAGCGGATTATTTATTCATAAGCTGGTATAGAAGTGTCTGCATAAAAATAAAAAATTTACTTTTCAGCAAGGGATATCTATGATAGAATAAATCCATTGGAAAAATGAATTGTGAGGGCTTATGGATAACGAGGCAGTTCAAGGAGCGATTGCAGATAAAGTTGAAACAGCAAATAGAGTAGCAGAATATATACAAAGTAAACTTCCTTTATTGATTGATTTTGGAGTCAGGGTGCTAATTAGTATTTTAGTTTTTTTCATTGGTAGAAAAGTGATTAAGATACTCCTACGATTAGTGAGGAAGCCTTTTGTGCGTGCTGGGTTGACAGAGGATTTAATTCGTTTCATGGATTCTTTGATAAAGGTATTACTCTATGTTATGCTGATAGCGGGACTTGCGATGTATCTAGGGATACAAGGTGCTACCGTGGCGGCCTTAATTGGTTCGGTAGGACTAGGTTTGGCATTAGCCCTTAAAGAATCCTTGACAAATCTAGCGGGTGGCTTTCTTTTACTGGTGACGAAACCTTTCTTAGTGGGAGATTATATTAAGGAAGATAATAAGGCAAACGAAGGAACGGTGGTAGAAATTGCCCTGCTTTACACAACATTAAGGACAGCAGACAATCAATTAGTGCATATACCAAATGGAATTTTAGCTAATACAAGTATTACTGTTAATCAAGAAGAAAAAGATAAAAAATAAGAATAGGAAGCATGAAGATATGAGTAGGAATTATGAAGATAGGAACAATGCGAGCTTTAGAAAATATAGGCGTAGACGAAATCTGTTTATTATAGAAATTGTAGTATTGTTGTTGGTGTGTGCAGGGGGCTTTGTATACTTTCAGATGAATACACAGCTAGATAAGATTGATATTGAAACCTTAGATGAAGAACAGGTAATTGTCAATCAAGAGGCAGAGACCGACCCCGTACTTAAAGGTTATACCAACATTGCCTTGTTTGGTACGGACTCTAGAGAGGGTATTTCAGCAGCGGCAAACACAGATGCGATTCTTATTGCTAGTATTAATAATGATACAAAGGTTGTAAAGCTGGTTTCTATTTATCGAGATACTTATTTGAATATTGGTAATGATAGATATCGAAAGGCAAATTCGGCATATGCAAATGGTGGTCCAGAGCAAGCCATCACTATGCTTAATACGAATTTAGATATGGATATTCGTAGTTATCTGACCGTTGATTTCAATGCGATGGTTGATATTGTTGATGCTTTAGGCGGTATTGAGATTACTGTTGATGATGAGGAATGTATTCATCTAAATAATTACTGCGTTGAGACTTCCCAAGTAACAGGAGCAGAGTATGAGAATTTACCAGGAGCAGGAACGTATTTGATGAATGGGGTACAGGCAGTTTCCTATACGAGAATTCGTTTTACAGCAGGAAATGATTTTAAGCGAACGGAAAGACAGCGAGAAGTGATTGCTAAAATTATTGATAAGGCAAGACGTGCAGATCTTAGCACTTTAAATGAGGTTATGGATAAGGTATTTCCCAAAATCAAAACAAATATAACAAAAAGTGAAATTATTTCAATGGGACTAGGTATGTTATCGTATGAAATGGGTGAAACAGTCGGTTTTCCATTTACACGTCGAACATCAAGTGATAGAGCGTCCAATGAAGTCCCAATCACTTTAGAGAGTAATGTTGAGCAGCTTCACGAATTTTTGTTTGAAAATGAGCGATATATACCATCACGGACTGTTCTTGAGCGGAGTGCTAGGATTATTGATTTGACAGGATATGATGAAAATACGTCAGCCAGTGATGAGAACTACCGAGCGACAGGCGAGGACTTAGTAGGTAACAATTCATCAGCGGAGAGAGAGGTCGAAACAGAGACACAGGAGTGGTAAAAATACTTGCAAAAGGCAAGAAAAAAATATATAATAACCTAGGTGCGATTGAGGAGAATCAGTCGCACACTATGCTGAAATAGCTCAGTCGGTAGAGCACTTCACTCGTAATGAAGGGGTCGTCGGTTCAAATCCGATTTTCAGCTTGATAGAAAAGTGCCGTAAATCCAGTATTTATCATGGGTTGCGGTATTTTTCGTATGAAAGACAAGAGGGAACGTGCGTTTTGGAAATCACCACAAATCGCAGCGAATAGTAAGAAATCACCATAAATGTTAGTCAAGGTGGTGAGAAATGTTATTATAATTGATTTTCTTCATTTTTTGAAACTTATTAGTTTTCAATAATTAAAAATTGTGTTAGAATAGACAAGGAAACAAAACTAAACAAAGAAACAAAATTTAAAAGAAACATAGCAGGGGGATATATGAAGAAATTTAAAGAATGGCTGTCGGATTATCTTCGCTATCTTATCTTAGCAGTAATTATTATACTGGTGATAGCGGCGGCAATTTTAGGGATTAATATTTGGGCAACATCTGTGGGGAATCAACCAAGCAGTAGAGTAGAAACGGAACAGGATACTGAAAAACCGCTAACTGTGGTTAGGGAAACGGATACAGAGACAGAAAAGACAACAGGCGATGATGAAACCGAAAAGCAGACCGAAGATGGGGTAGAGACTGAAACAAATGAAGTGACAAATGCACAAGGAGAAACAGAGCAAGAAGAAACAGATCAAGAAACAACGAAGCGACCAGAGCCACCAGCACCAGAAATGACGGAGGCAGAAACGGAAGCCCAAACAGAAGTGCAGACGGAGCCACCAGAGACGGAACCACCAGCACCAGTATATAAAACATTAATTGGAACTTGTTATTTACGTTCACAACCAAGCTATGACGGAGCGATTTTAGGCTCGTATACTACTGGAACAACGGTAGAATATTTAGGGATTGTTAATGGGTGGTATAAAGTAGAAGTTAATGGCAATATTGGTTACATGGGACCACGGTTCTTTGCAGATTAAATAATAAACAAATAAAATCCTGAGGTGTAATTCAAAGTGAATTCCCTTGGGATTTTAACACGATAACGGAAAGGATAAGAGTGAATAAATTTCTTGATAGAAATTATTCACTCCCTAAGTTTGTGATGGAGCCACAAACTTGAATTGCAGTGCAGGCTTCCGCAAAAAAGGCTCCAGCATGGAGGAAAACATGAATAATTTTGAATTAGAGGTTTGTATTGAGTCAGTCGAATCGGCATTAGCGGCAAAGCGTGGCGGAGCAACGAGGTTAGAGGTGTGTGCTGATTTAGTGATTGGTGGAACGACACCAGGGCTATGCTTGTATGATGAAATTAGAAAAAATTGTGATATTAAAATGCACATGCTTATTCGTCCACGTTATGGAGATTTCTTATATACAGAGCATGAATTTGCGATTATGAAAAATGCGATCATAAGATTTCGTGAGAGCGGTGCCGAGGGTGTTGTGATTGGAATGTTGAAAAAAGATGGCACTTTAGATAAAGAGCGAATGAGGGAATTAATAGCATGTGCGGGTGATATGCGTGTGACCCTGCACCGTGCTTTTGATGTTTGTAGGGAGCCATATGAAGCGTTAGAAACAGCAATTGATTTAGGGGTAGATACCATCTTGACATCAGGTCAGCAAAATAGTGCCAAAGAGGGAATAGAGTTACTTACAAAGCTAGTAGAAAGAAGTGCTGGCAGGATTGAAATTATGCCAGGCAGTGGCGTGAATGCGGAGATTATTAAGGAATTATATGAAAGGACAGGAGCAACGGCCTATCACATGTCGGGGCGCATGGTATATGATAGCAAAATGGAATATCGCAAGGCGGGGGTTAGCATGGGAATTCCAACCATCAGTGAATATGAGTTAGGGATTACAGACGAGGAAAAAATTCACAATGCCAGAAAGGTTTTAGAGGCACTATAGTACAAGAAAGAGAAAGGTTTTCGGACCTTTCTTTTTACGTACTGAATTTAGTACAAAATTTTTGCGATTATTAGTTGAAAAATTAGTGAAAATTTATTAATATTAAACAATCAGGCTTTGTTTAAAAAATAACAAACTTTATAAAGTAGGTGAACTTATGGGATTACAAAACACCCCTCTCGCAGAACGGTTACATATCGGAATTTTTGGCAAGCGTAATGCAGGAAAGTCTAGTATCATTAATAAGATTACAGGGCAGGAG
>JGI994J12354_10002697_pt1 | contig 17023 bp, 14 predicted proteins | sample IntmicLarv3ML3BL_FD_12354 | JGI IMG/M metagenome (IMG submission 12354) | reverse complement strand
ATCGCCGCCAAAACGGCGCGGCGGGTGCGATCCGTGACCTCGGAATCATCGTTGAGCAGGGTGCCGTCCAGGTCAACGGCCAATAATTTGTACTGGTTCAAAATGCGCCCTCCGAAAAAAATACAGTTATTAAAATGCACATTCCAGTGCCCACAGCCCAAGGGCCGGGTTTTCTATGAAGTAGATTTCTTCGCCGTCCAGCATGTTATATCCCTGTTTTAATTCTTTTGGGTTATATTTTTCAATGGCTTCGTCAAACGGCATGTAGTCAAACGCCGCGCCCTCCACTTCCTCGCGGGTCAGGCGCTGCGCCGCGTATGTGATGCGGAATCTTCCGTCAGAAGAGCCGTGAATCAAGTGTGCCGCCGCGCCAAGGTTGTTCTGCAATTCCGGCTCGCGCTTCACAAGCTCCAGCACCTGCTGCCGCCCGACATACCCGTATTTGCGGATGAGGCGGTCGTTTTCCTCGTCTTCGCCGAACATCTTTACGCCGGGGGCAAGGATGATGAGCCGCCCGCCGTCTGCCATCGCCATGCGCGTGCGGTAGATCGCCTTGTTGCCAAGCCACGTGGAATGGAATTCGCTTTCATCCAGCCACACCACGCAAGTCTTCAGCGGCTGCGGCACATAGTTGAGATTGTGCTTTTGGCTCTGGGCCACAGCCCGTTCAAAGCCGTCGCGTTCTTTGCCGATATACAGCCCCAAAATATTGGTGCGCTCTTGCTCTGTTGTGGTGACGGTCAGCACGTATTCAATCGGGAGTTTGTTGAGAAAATGCGTTTGCGCGTAATCGAACACACGGCGGACAGGGGAGTGGTCGCGCCCCATGATGCGCTCCATGCCATAGAACGCGCCGAGCATGTGCGAGCGGTTGATGAACCTGCTGCCGCCGCAGCCCACCACGATGTTTTTGGTGTAGTTTGCCATGCCCACGACCTCGTGCGGCACCACCTGCCCGATGGACAAAATCAGGTCGTAGGATGGGTCAAGGAGGCAGTTTGCCACCTCGACGTCCATGGTTTCGTCCATCAGTCCTTCAGAGACTTCCCGTACAAAAGCCGCCGGCACTTCTCCAAGCTTTGTGACGCCATTGCGCCAGTCGTGCACCAAAAAGCGCTCGGCGGGGATGCCTTCGCCAAAGAATGCGATTTGCTGTTCGCGCGGCATGGGTGCATGTGTGCCGAGGGCCGGGAGAATATCCGCTTCCACGCCCTGCTCCAGCGCAAGCAGTTCATAATAAAGGGCTGTGATCAGCCCGCCGCCCGAGTTCATTCGGGTAAAATCCGGCGGAATCAGCAGCACCTTTTTGAGAGATTTGCCCTGAAGCGACTGCGCAAGACTTGCCCGGATTTGTTCGGTGCTTAAGCCTTCGCGCTCGTTTTCTGTGATGATTGTGGTATGCATAACATTCACCTGCTTACTTAATTTGCAATACTTCTCATTATAGCATGGGTGCGGGCGGATTTCAAGGGAAAATATAAATTCCGGGAGAAGTGCCGGCGGCGGAGATTTGATTGACTTTTAGAAAAAAATATGCTATAATGCAAATGGCTCAATTCGGCAAAAATACATGTTGTATGCCATAAGCGGCATACGATTAGAAAGCGTAAGCGTTGTGAAAGGTATCATTCTGGCGGGCGGTTCCGGTACACGGCTCTATCCCCTGACAATGGTCACCAGCAAGCAGCTGCTTCCCGTTTATGACAAGCCCATGATCTATTACCCGCTTTCCACGTTGATGCTGGCGGGTATCCGCGAAATCCTGATCATTTCTACCCCGGCGGACACCCCGAAATTTCAGGAACTGTTGGGCGATGGCAGCCTGTTCGGCCTGCAGCTGAGCTATGCCGTGCAGCCAAAGCCGGAGGGCTTGGCGCAGGCGTTCATCATCGGCGAGGAATTCATCGGCGGCGACAACGTGGCAATGGTGCTTGGCGATAATATTTTCTACGGCTCGGGGCTTGGGTATATGCTGCGGCAGGCGGCGCAGCAGCAGGGGCGCGCCACTATCTTTGGCTATGCGGTGATCAAGCCGGAGCAGTTCGGCGTGGTGGAGTTCGGCGAGGACCACCGCGTGCTTTCCATTGAGGAAAAACCGGACGTGCCCAAATCAAACTACGCGGTCACGGGGCTATATTTCTATGACAACCGCGTGGTGGAGTTTGCGAAGAGCCTCAAGCCCTCCAAGCGCGGGGAGCTGGAAATCACGGACATCAACAAGTGCTACCTTGCATGCGGCGATCTGGATGTGCAGATACTGGGGCGCGGCTATGCGTGGCTCGATACCGGCACCATCGGCAACCTGATGCGGGCGGCAAACTTTGTGCAGAGCATCGAGACGATGCAGAGCATCAAAATTTCCGCGCCGGAAGAAATTGCCTACAATACAGGCTGGATCACCAAAGAACAATTGAGGTGCGCGGCGGAAAAGCATGGCGCCAGCGAATACGGCAAGCACCTCAAAAAGGTGCTCGAAGGTCAGATTATGTACAGCGCCGTGTATGATTCCAGGCCCCGCTGGGGGCAGGACGACCCCGCGAACCGGGAAAGGTTTGAAATGTAAATGCAAGAGGGACTTGAAAAGCAAGCATTTCCCAAAAAACGCGTGTTGTTTCTGATTGTAATGCTCATGGTCGTTTACACCGGCATTTCTTTGGCAGAAAAGCTGCCGGAAACAGAAGAAGCTGCGCCGGCAACGCCGCCTCCGCCGCCTGCCTTTGCGATGATTGATCTGACCTTCGTCGGCGATTGCACGCTTGCCTCATACAATGGGTACGACGAAGAACTCATCCGGTTTCCAAAGATATATGAAGCATCCGGGAGCCTGACCTACCCATTTGACAACGTGAAGCACCTGTTAGCGCGGGATGACATCACCTTCATCAACTTTGAGGGCGCGCTCACAACTGCTGCGCAGGCGGCGAATAAACGATATTTCTTCAAAGGCCTGCCCGCATACGCGGCGATTTTGCCCGCTTCGTCGATTGAAGCGGTGACGCTCGCAAACAATCACACGCGGGATTATCTGGAGCAGGGGTTCAACGATACGATTGCTCATCTGCAAAACGCGGGCGTTGGCGTTGCGTATGAAGACGCTCCCTTCATCACGGAAATTAAGGGCACGCAGGTGATTTTCATCGGCGATAGCACGGTCTTCGCCGAGGGCGTCACGGAGGACGAAGCGGCCGCGCGGGTCACAAGGCAGATCGAGCAGCACAAGCGTGACGACACCATCGTGATTGTGAATATCCACTGGGGCGTTGAGCTGGCGGAGAAGCCGACCGCATGGCAGACAACTGCCGCCCGCGCCTGGATTGACGCAGGGGCGGACCTCATTGTGGGGCATCATCCGCACATTTTGCAGGGCATTGAAATGTATAAAGAGAAGTATATCGTCTATAGCCTGGGCAACTTTGCGTTCGGCGGCGATTCGCTTGCGGCGAGGAAGGAAACGATTGTGCTGCATGCATCGTTTGCCATGACAAAAGGCCTGCCTGCGTTGGCGGAAATTTCCATCACGCCCTGTTATACGACTTCGAGCACGATGAAAAACCGGCGCGGCACGCTCCGCAACAACTACCAGCCAACGATTGTCACGGGCGGGCAGGCGGAGGCTGTGATAGAATTGCTTCTTTCGCGCAGCGCTTTGCTGAAAAATGGGGTTACACAATTGCAATGGTATGATTCCTGAACAAGCCCCGGATTCGTGCCGCTTCCCCGGAAATAGGGGATTACCCAAGTGCGAACGAAACATAGAAAGTTGAACAATATGCAAGCAACCGAGCTCAAAATTCCCGGCGTTCTGTTGCTGGAGCCTGCCGTGCATGGCGACAGCCGAGGCTGGTTTTATGAAATGTATTCCGAGGAATCTCTGCGGTCCGCAGGGATTTCAGCACGTTTTGTGCAGGATAACCGCTCCTACAGCGCACAAAAGGGCACGCTGCGGGGCCTGCATTGCCAAGCGGAGCCCATGGCACAGGGCAAGCTCTTCAGCTGCACAAGGGGCGCGATTTGGGATGTTGCGGTGGACGCCCGCCGGGATTCGCCGACCTTTTTGCAGTGGGTGCGCGTGGAGCTGACGGCGGAAAACAAGCGCCAGTTGTGGATCCCGCGCGGCTGCCTGCACGGCTTTGTCACCCTCACCGACGACGTGGAGGTGTTCTATAAAGTGGACGCGCCGTACGCCAAAGAGCACGACCGCGCGGTTCGCTATGACGACCCCATGATTGGCATAGATTGGGGGGGCATTGAACATCCCATCATTTCAGAAAAAGACGCGAGGGCACCTCTTTGGACGGACGCCGGGCTGACCTATTGCATGCAAGGAGAATCGCCGTGCGGATTGTAATCACCGGGGCAAAGGGGCAGCTTGGCTGTGCGGTGCTGCAGGAAGCCCTGCGGCGCGGGCACGATGCCATCGGCGCCGATATCGAAGACTTTGATTTGACTGATAAAAACGCGGTGCATGCATATCTCACGAAAGCTGCGCCCGATTTTGTGATTCACTGCGCGGCGTATACCGCCGTGGACAAGGCTGAAAGCGAGCCCGAACTTGCCCGCGCCGTGAATGAATTTGGCACGCGCTATATCGCCGAATATTGCGCCGCGCGGGATGTTTGGATGCTCTGCGTCAGCACGGATTATGTGTTCGGCGGCAGCGGCAGCGCCCCGTGGGAGGTTGACGATACGCTGAACCCGCTGAGCGTCTACGGCGCGACAAAGCTGGCGGGGGAGCAGGCCGCGCAATCGCTTTGCGGCAAGCACATGATTGTGCGCACCTCGTGGGTGTTCGGTCCGGAGGGCAATCACTTCGTAAAGACGATGCTGTGCCTGGGCGGCGAACGTACGTCGCTGAACATCGTCAGCGACCAAGTGGGTTCGCCAACCTACACGATAGATTTGGCACGCCTGCTTTGCGATATGGCGGAGCGCCCGCAGGCGGGGATATATCATGCGGCAAATGCCGGATATTGCTCGTGGGCGGAGTTTGCGGCGGCTGTTTTTGCGCAGGCCGGTATCTCGTGCGAGGTGCGTGAAATCCCGAGCAGCGAATACCCGCAAGCGGCGCAGCGGCCACTGAACTCGCGGCTTTCGCCTAAAAGCTTGATTGACGCAGGCTATGCGCCGCTGCCGCCGTGGCAGGACGCGCTGAGGCGATACTTGAACGAAGGCAAAATATAAAGGCAAAATATAAAAGAAAACAAAAAATTTCTCTTGTATAATTGACAAAATCTGAGTTTTTTGGTAAAATAAAAGGCGGACAGAGAAGTTCTCCGTGTCTTGGATTCGACAAGACGGAAAACAGGCGGTGCTTCCTTGCTTATTCTGGGGAGGATTCCCGAAGGATATGGAAGGAGGGAAATTCTTTTGCGCGTCACTCCCCTGATTCACATGGGAAAAGGGAGGTGATATGATGGATATGCAGGCAGCATCTTTCGTGGTGGAAGCCATTGGCTTGGTCATTGCGTTCGCGGCGTTTGTGTATACAATCAAAAAAGACCAAAAGAAATAACCGCCCCTAGCTGACAACCTTTGGGCGGTTATTTCTTAACCGAACATAGCAAGGAAGCTACCGTCTGAGAGCTTCTTTGTTCATTTCTATTATATCACACGAACTACGCTTTGTCAACTTGTATTTTGCGAAGAAAAATCATCAAGCAAGGAGTCACACCAAACATGTCCATTCTTGAACAACTCGCGGCGGAATTTCATCTGCAGCTTTGGCAGGTGGAGCGCACAGCCGAACTCATCGACGAGGGCAACACCATCCCCTTCATCGCCCGTTACAGAAAAGAGCAGCACGGCGCGCTGGACGACCAGGTGCTGCGCGAGCTCTCCGAACGGCTGGAATATCTGCGCAATCTGCAAAAACGAAAGGCCGAAATTCTGGCGTCCATCGCCGCGCTGGAAAAACTCACGCCGGAGATTGAAAAAGCGCTTGCCGCCGCCGTGACCCTCGCGGAAATTGAGGATATTTACCGCCCATTCAGGCCAAAACGGCGCACGCGGGCATCCATCGCAAAGGAAAAAGGGCTCGAACCGCTGGCTGATTTGATCTACGCCCAGGCGGCGGATTCCCCCGCGCCCATCACGCTTGCGGCGGAGTATATCGACGAAGAAAAAGGCGTGCCCACGGCGGAAGATGCGCTGCAGGGTGCGATGGATATCATTGCCGAAACGATCTCGGACCACCCGGACATCCGCCGCCGCCTGCGCAACCTGTGCATGGTGGTGGGCGAGCTGGAATCGAAGGCCGCAAAGCCGGGTGAGGACAGCGTTTACGCCGATTATTACGACTTCAGCGAGCCGGTGAAAAAGATCGCCGATCACCGCGTGTTGGCAATCAACCGGGGCGAACGCGAGGAGTTTTTGAAGGCCAGTATTTTGCTTGATAGCGTAAAAGCGCACAACGTGATCGCCTCCGTGACGCTGGAGCCCACCGGGGATTCCCTCTGCACCGAAACTGTGCGCGAGGCCGGCGGGGACGCGTATACGCGCCTGATTTTCCCCTCAATCGAGCGGGAAATCCGCGGCATTCTCACAGAAAAAGCAAACGCCGCCGCCATCAAAAACTTTGCGCTGAATTTGCGCGAACTGCTGCTGCAACCGCCTGTGAAGGGCAAGGTTGCCATGGGGCTTGACCCGGGTTTTCGCACCGGCTGCAAGGTTGCCGTGGCGGACGCGACCGGGCGTGTGCTGGAAACCGGCGTGATTTATGTCACCCATTCGCAGGCGCAATATCAGCAGGCAAAGCGGCTCATTCTTTCCTATATCAAAGAGTTTGGCGTGGAGATTGTCGCCATCGGCAACGGTACGGCCTCGCGCGAAACCGAGGCCTTTGCGGCGGAAGTGATTCAGGAAGCGGGGCAGGAACACCTCGCCTACATGATTGTCAACGAGGCGGGCGCTTCGGTCTATTCCGCGTCAAAGCTTGCGGCGGAGGAGTTCCCGCAGTTTGATGTGAGCCTGCGTTCGGCGGCCTCCATTGCGAGGCGGCTGCAGGACCCGCTGGCGGAGCTTGTGAAAATCGAGCCGAAGGCCATTGGGGTGGGGCAGTATCAGCACGACATGCCGAAGAAGGAGCTGGAAAGCGCCCTTGACGGTGTGGTGGAGGACTGCGTGAACGCGGTCGGCGCAGATGTGAACACGGCATCGCCCGCGCTGCTGAGCCACATTTCCGGCGTGAACAGCGCCATTGCGAAGAACATTGCGCTTTATCGGGAAGAAAACGGGGCGTTCAGTTCGAGGGCGGCGCTCAAAAAGGTGCCAAAGCTTGGCGCAAAGGCGTTTGAGCAGTGCGCGGGGTTCCTGCGGGTGCCGGAAAGCAAGAACTTTCTCGATCACACCGGCGTGCACCCGGAGAGCTATGATGCGGCAAAGGCGCTGCTCAGTTCGCTCGGCTGCAAGCCCGGCAAGGCGGGGCACATCCCCGATATCGCGGAGAAAGTGACCGCTGCGGGCGGTGCGAAAACCCTGGCGGAGCAACTGGAAGTGGGCTTGCCGACGCTGCAGGATATCATCAATGAATTGCAGCGCCCGGGCCGCGACCCCCGCGACGAATTGCCGCCGCCGCTGCTGCGCACCGATGTGCTCAAAATGGAAGACCTGCAGCCCGGCATGGAGCTCAAAGGCACGGTGCGCAACGTGATTGACTTTGGCGCGTTCGTGGATGTGGGCGTGCACCAGGACGGGCTCGTCCATGTGTCGCGCATGGTGAACCGCTTCATCAAGCACCCGTCGGAGGTGCTGAAGGTGGGGCAGGTGGTCACGGTTTGGGTGCTGTCGATTGACATCAAAAAAGGCCGCATCGCGCTGACGATGCTGCCGGAAAAGCTGCCAGCGAAGCCTGCGCCATAAAAAACGCGGCTCAAAAATAACAGCCCTGCCGGGATTTCTCCTGGCAGGGCTTGTTGCGCTGGTTGTTTGCGTTAATCCTCCGGCGGCGAATATTTCACCTGATAAAACATATTGTCCGAGAGGCGGGCAAGCCGCACAATGATATCGAAAAATTTTGCGTTGGTCGAAAGATCGTCGGGGGAAGAAAACTGCAGGCGGACGGGTTCTTTTTTCAGCGGAACTGGAACGCCGTCGTAAATGGCGTTGAAATAAGCCGGGAAATCGTAATCGAACGCAAGCTCTTTGTCTGTTGATTTGGGCATCAGGATACTTTCGCGCTGATAGCGCAGGAGCTGCTCGAACAAATGCGGCTCCAACCCAAACTGGCGTAAAAAGACGGTCACGTCGTCATAAAAACGATCCGGCTCCAGCATGGCGCGGCAAAAGAGATACTGTATCTCGGTCAGCCGGTATTTATTGCCCGGAATGAACAGAATTTGTTCCTCTTCTCCCTGGGAACAGTGGGAAGCTTCTTCAACACGTGCCATGATTTTGCCAAACAGGGTGTTCGGGTTTTCGTGGCAAAAATCAAGCAGGCGCATATAAAAGCTGGCGTAGGGTGCGATTCCCTCGGTGTGCAGGTACATTGCAATTAGACGCAGTATCCCAAATCCGTGGGAGCCTCCCGTCAAAAACATGAAATAATTGGCGGTCTGGAAATCCGCGCGGGGCATAGCCGCGGTTTCAATCACCATGTCGAAATACTCGGGGATCGGGTTGTCCGCTTCCAGCTCTTTATCAAAGGCCTCTTTCATCACCCGGCGTATGGTGCGGATGCCGTATTTTTCGCGGAATGCGGGGTCCCCCATCCTTGCATTGGGCAAAATATTGCATTGAAAATGGAAAATCCCGCCGTGCTGCCCGAGGGAAAACAGTTTTTCCACGCCCGCGCAGTAGCTTTCCAGTGTTTCGCCGGGCAACCCCAAAATGAGGTCCGTGTGGCTGCGGTAGCCTGCCTGACGGTAGCGGCGAATCCACTCGGTAATCGTATCGTCATCCAGGTTTTTGCGCCCGATGATGCTCAGAACCTCGGGCGAAAGGCTTTGCACCGCCAGGTTTGGCCCAAAAATATCCAACTCGCTCGTGGTGAGTTTTCCGGCGATGCGAAAGAGGTGTTCGCTCACAGTTTTTGCCGATTGGCACGAAAACAAAAGCGGATATCCCGTTCGTTCCTTTGACGCGATTACCGCGTCAAGAATTTTTTCATCCTGTTCAAAAATGCCGAAATTTGAATCGGAGCAAAAAATGTATTCTACTTTGTTTGCGGCAAACCATTCAATTTCGCCCATGAGCCGTTCCATATTAAATTTCCGCAGCTTGGCGTTCTGCTGTCCCCAGTCGCAATAGGCGCAGCGGTAGGGGCAGCCGCGGTTGGTTTCCCAAACGGTGCTCCACTGGATTTCAGGATGTGCCGCGACGATGGAATCAAACACCCCTTCCAGATAAGGGGAGGGCAAGTCTTCTACTGATGGCAGCACGGCCTCCGGGTTGCTGGGGAATTCAGCGCCGTTTCGGTAGGAAAGCCCGGGCACTGCCGCATAATCCGGCGACTCTTTGTTGAGTTCCGTGAGCAGCGTGCGGAATGGGATTTCCCCTTCGCCGTGGATGACAAAATCAACGTAGGGCAGGTCTTCCAGCATTTTGCCGCCGGGCAGCACGTCGTGCCCGCCAAACAGAATCAGGCACTGCGGGAACCGCCTTTTTACGGCCTGCGCCAGCGCTTTGTTGTATTCCGTGCTCCAGCAGTAGCACGAAAAACCAACGATATACGGATCCTCCATGCGGGCGGCCGCGGTTTCTATGGGCTCGCGCAAAAACATGATTTCCCCCAGTGCGTATGTTTCGTCAATGGTGGGTTCCTGCTTGGCGTAGACCCAGAGATCGCCCGCGGCATATGGGAAATAGGCGGTAGTGAACCTTGGTGTCCGCAGAACGGTATACACTTGCACCAGATACACATTTTTTTTCACTTTCACAACGAACCTCTCATCTCAACCTTCATCTTTGAATCTTTTCGTAAAGCGTGTGCGCAGCGCAATCCCGATATACCGCAGCCGGAATGCGATGTTGGTGGACCCCTTCTTTTCCGTGCGCTCCAAGTGGAACGCGGGGATTTCCACAATGGGCGCTTTCATGCGCAGGAGCGTGAACATCCACTCCGCGCCGACCAGGATGGAGGATTGCCGGTACTGCCGGTGAAACAATGAAACGGGAGCCACCATGGCAGCAAAAACGGGGTCGGTAATTCTGAATCCATAGAGGATGCTCACAAACACACAAAACAGCCAATAAAGCGGTATGGCCCCAAAGGGGTACCCGGGTTCAAAACGTCCGCCCGGCAACGCGCGCGAAAATTTGTAAATATGATCCGGGTCGTGCGCCGCGCGTTCAATCAAATCAACGATCTGGCTTGTCTCTAAAAAATAATCCGCGGCCAAACCCAACACATGCGTCACGGCGGGTTTGTCCCGCAGCATGGCCTTGATGGTTTCTGTGAAATTGCCGGAAGGCTCCGGAAATATTTCGACAGGGATCGGTGCGGAAGGGTCTTGCAGCGCGGCGGCGGTGCGCAGGCAGCCCCCGGTCGCTTTTGACGCGAGGACAAGCACGATACACGCGACATGCTCGGGCGGGCATTCCGTTTGGAGCGCGCGGACGGTTTTTTCCAGCTGGTGCTCCTCGTTGTTTGCGGCCACAAATATCAGCAATTGCATTTTTTTTGCCGGAGAATTTTCCGGCTGCGTTGCGGCATCATTCATATTGGACTTCGTACCCTCTCTTTGTCAGTGAGCCCTTCCGCCGGTCGTACCAAACGAAGTCGCGTGCAAAATCCGCCCAGGAGCTGGTTTTCCGCTGCCCAGGGAAGTGGATGGTGGTGCGTTTGCTGAGAAGCGTTGGCTGCCGGCCCGCAAGCGCCGCGGAAAAATAGTCCGGGAAATCGTAATCAAAGGTCTGCGCAGAGGGCGGCGGGGTTGGCAGCAGCACTACCGTGCGTTGGAATTGGAACAATTGCGCCGCCACTTCGGCGTCAATATCGTATCGCGCAATAAAGCCGCGAATCTCGTCATAGAATCGCTCAGCTTCCAATGCACAGCGCAAAAACAGCATTTCGCCGAGGGTCCAGGTGACCTCGCCAAAGGTCGGGTGGTCATACACAATGCGTTCGCCCGCGCCCTTTGAAAGCGCCCAATACCGCTCGATGCAGAACGGCAGCAGTTCCCCGGCCAGGGTGGATGGGTTTGCTTTGGCGTACGCCATCAAATCAAAATAAAAGTTTTCGTAGGGCAGCCGCTGCTCCCAGCGCAGATAAACCGCAAAGCAGGTCAAAAGCCCCAGGCAGTGGAAGCCCTGCACCATATCGGAAAACACATTGGAGGTCACCCAATCCGCAACGGGCATGGTGTTCGTCTGATACACCAGCTCGGTGTATTCCGGGATTTCGTCCTGGTTTTTTGGCGAGGCGTGCCGGTGGTGCTGCCGCAGGCGGATGGCCTTGATGCCGTGTTGTTCGATGTAAGCGGCGCTCGCCATTTCGGCATTGGGCAGCAGCTCCAGACGGAAAATTTCGAGCGCGCCGTGGATGCCGGCGTTGAGCACCTTGCCGATGCCGGCCGCGAAGCTTTCGAGCGTTTCCCCCGGGAGGCCGAGGATCAGCTCCGAATAGACGGGCACATCCGCTTCAACATACAGGGTGATTAGCTCCTGAAAGCGTTCGAAGGTCAGGTTGCTCCGCCCGATGCACTTGAGCGCCTCGAGAGAAATGGACTGAAACGAAAGCGCCGCACCGTTGTGCAGCTCATGCGCGCAAAGCTTTTGGTTGAGCCGGAAGATGGTTTCGTTGCTGTCCTTCGCAAGGCACGCCCGGAGCTTTTTCGGGTACCCTGTACGGCGCTTGCTTTCAATCAGATAATCCACGATGTCGTCGTCGCGCTCCAAAATGCCGAAGTTTGCGTCGGCACACAGAACAAATTCAATTTTGTGCTGCGCCGCCCAGTCAATTTCCGCGGTAACGCGTTCCATGGGCATGCGGTGGAAGCTTTGCCGGTCGGCACCCCAATCGCAGTAGGAGCAGTAATAGGGGCAGCCCCGGTTGGTTTCAAAGGTCATGGAAAACAGGATGTCCGGATATTCCGTGAAAAGGTCCTCAAAAATTCCGGTCAGATAAGGCGAGGGGAAATCGCAGCCGGGGTTTGGCGCTTCTTCTGTACGCAAAATTTCCCCATCGGCGTTTCTGTAGGAAATAGAGGGCACATTGGCAATATCTCCGCCTTGCAGCAGGGTGAGCAGCAGCTGTTCAAACGGAATTTCCCCAGCCCGGTGGATCAAAAAATCCACGAAGGGATACTCGCGCAGCTGCCGGGATTCTTCGTTGAGCACCTGATGGCCGCCAAACAGGATGAGGCAGCTGGGATAGCGTTCTTTGACAGCCATGGCGAGGGTTTTATGATATTCAAAATTCCAAACATAGTTGGAAAAAGCGACCATATAGGGGTCTTCAAACGAATCCGCCACCTGTGGCACAGGTGTGCGCAGAATGGTGAAATGCCCGAGCTTGCACTGCTCGCGGATGATGGGGTTGCTCCATGCATTGGCGGCAACGCAGCCTGCCCCATAGGGGAGGTGTGCGTTTACCCCATACAGGTTGCCCGCCTGTACAAAGTAGATGTTCTTCAAGCTTTGCCTTCCCCCTTTGCAGCGGGAACAGGCTCTGGCGCATTGGCTTGATCGGCTTGTTTGTTCCATGGAAAACGCCGCGTGATGAACGCAAACAGCTTATCCATCAGCTTTTTTTCCAGCGGGAGCACAAACAACCAAACAATGGAGACCAGAACAAGGGAAAGGCAAATGAGCTGCGTCATCGAGAACCCCAGAAAAATGACCTGTGATTCTGCAAACCGATAGGTCGGCCCGTGATAGCGCAGAAATTCCCAGAAAAATCTTGGCACAGCATAGGAAAGCAGAAGGGCAGAAGCGCCGCGTCCGGGCCGGTAATGCTTTGAGCGGAGCATGAACCAGACGCACAAAGCGGAAAGCACGGTTCCCACGATGAATTCCGTAATCTGTACAGGAAATACATTTGTTCGCAAAGCGGGACTATAAATACCCCAGGAGACTTCAATGCCTGGGCAGCATCCATTCATCGTACATACGACCAGTTTGTAGAATGTAACCATTATCAAAACGAACAAAGCAAAAATATCAAGATAAAATTCCCGGTTTTTTTTGATCAGAAAGCATGACAGCGAAGGCAGGAATAAAATAAGAGATATAGAGAATATGTTCCTTTTTAAAACGGCTGCAGTGGCCGGGTTTGCCCCCAGTTCCGTGTCACGAATCAAGGAGAGGGAATTAAAGGCGCTGCCATCCATGCAAAGGACGGCAATCACAATCAACAGAACAGCAACAAACAAAAGCAAAAAGAAATTCAAATTCTGCCCGGCGTGTGCATCAGGCAGGAATTTGAGCTTGTCATAGAGCAGCCAATCTGTTTTTTTGAGCAGAGCAGCCGTCTTTTTTCTTCTTGCTTTTAAGACGCTGTAGTTTTTCTTTTTCTGTTCAGCGGCTGTGTTTTTTTTTTGCTGGAGTGATGTTCCCAGCCGCGTCAATGGGCGCAGCGCGGGTTCGGCAGGTTCTACCTGTGCATTCATTTTGCGGGAATACTGAAAGAATACCGATAGTAAGACATACATAAGGAATAGTGCCCAGAAAAACAAATCTCCGCCCAAAGGTTTTAATATAGCGCCAATCCACTGCAACATACCGGTGACCCCTTCTTTTTTGCGGATTCATCACTTTACAAGCGAAATTTCAAGTATTATACATTATAACATGTTTTCCCCGGCATTGCAAGGGGTAATTTTCAATGGTATGGCGTCCGGCAGGCCTTTGGCATCCATTAAAAGCAGCCAGCCGCCTCCCCCGGCACCGGTGAATTTCCAGCTGCGGGCATATTTTTCCAGCTGTGCGGTCTCTGCAAGAATGCTGGGCGGGAACATCGCGGGGAAAAGCTCCTGCTGTGCCCGGCGGCACATGGTAAAGCTTTCGGCGAGGCGCTCCGGGCTGCGGGCTTCGATGGCTTTTTTGCACTGTTCAGAGGAGTGTGCCAGAGTTTCTGCCGCGCTACGCTGTAAATTGCGGCCAGCAAGCGGGTCAAATCCGGGTTCCCGGTGCCGCAGCGGATAGAGCGAAAGGTGCGCCTCCAGCCAGCGCAGCGTGGCTTCGTCTGTGATGGAAGAAACCCGCGCGGGCCAATAGCCGCCATCGTAATATTGCAGGGAAACGCCGGGGATGCAAAGCCCCAGGGCGTCCTGCGCGCCGGAAACAGGGTGATCCATGCGGTCGATGCCGTTTTCGAGCCGGAATACAAGCTGGGCAAGGGCTTCGGGCTCTGTGTGGCTGAGACCGGCAGCTTTGAGCTGCGCAAGATACGCGCGTGTGGAGGTCGCGAGGCCGCCGCCCGGCCGCGCAAACGCCGGGTGCGGGGCAATCTGTGCGCAGATGACATAGCCCGGGTGCAATTGGTTGACAAACGGCTGGTCGAGCCACCCGCCGCACAGCTCCGCGCGGTAGGGCAGGGTGCCGTCACTGCTGCGCAGCTTGCTGGAAGAACGCGCGGGGAGCCCCGGCTCCGGTTCGCGGGGGAGCACACGGTACGCAATGCCAAGCCGTGCGCACAGGGCCTCTTTTTCCGGGGAATGGCCGTCTTCGTTCACCACAAAAAGATCGGGGCGCAGGCGTTCCAGGTCGTCGGCAAAATCAAGCTGGCCCACGCCGCTGTTCAGCCGGGCGTCCGTGACATACCGCAGGCTTTTCACCATAAAGAGGCGTTCCGATTCGGAATTGCTTGGGGAGATGCCCTTGAGCAGCGCAACTGTTTCGTCCCTGCCCACGCCCACATAGACATCGCCGAAGGCAGCGGCTGTTTTTAAAAACGCCGCGTGCCCGCTGTGCAATAAATCGAAACAACCGGAGACAAATACCTTGTTTGTCATGCTTTTTTCCTCTTGCTGCTATTTGTTTGTTGTTTGTGACATACATTATAACACAGCGTCCCCTCCTTTGCAAGAAGGGGACTGCGTTTTTCTGTTGCGTGTTAGATTATACCGCGGAGGTTATCTTTTCTTCCATATATTTGCCATACCATTCCAGTAGCTTTGCTTCATATGCCTCTTTGCCGAGGAAATACGCCATGGCGTGGGCGGCTTCCGGGATGAACAGGCAGTCTTTTTCCACCGTAGCCGCTTCATAGAGCCTGTGCCCCATTTCTGTCGGCACAAAGGGATCCGCCGCGCCGTGGACAAAGAGCGTGGGCAGCTTGAATTGATCGATGTTGCCGAACGGATCGGATGCTTTTTTGAGCGAAACGCCATTGAGCAGCCGGTACCAGAACGCAAGCCCCCAGAAGGTCAGGGGCAGGCGCAGATGCATGTCGCGGCGGCCCGCAAGGTGAATCATCTCGTAGCCGTTGGTGAAGCCGCAGTCCTCCACGATGGTTTTGACGCAGGCGGGCGGGGTGTGCACGTTGCAGTTGAGCACGGTGGCGGCGCCCATGGAAATCCCGTGCAGCGCAACAATGGGTTCGCCCTCGCAGCGGCCCTTGAACGCCTCAACCCAGTCATAGAGGTCCTGCCATTCCAGCGCCGCAAAGCCAATGCGCTTGCCGTCGCTGCGGCCGTGGGCGCGGTGATCCGGCACGAGGATGTTCCAGCCCAAAACTTCATGATAAAATTGGATGAACACAGACCATTCGCCGGGGCCGTGGTTGCGGTAGCCGTGGGAGAGCACCACCATTTTGCGGGTGGGCTGCGGCGCGGGGAAGAAATAACCGCGCAGGGTCAGGCCGTCGCGGGATTTCAGTTCGACCTCCTCCGGGTTCAGGCCGAACATGTAGGCCTCGCCCAGTGCCTTCATATCGTCTTTCAGGTTCGCCTTCAGCGCCGCTTCCGGGGTAGGCTTTTGCAGCTGAATGTTGGTCTTTTTGCGTGTCAGCGAGAAGAAATACCCGATGAAGCCGCCCGCAAAAATGATCAGAATCACGACACTTGCTAGCCCGGAGAGGAACCCAAGGATAAAATTCAGCCAATTCATATAAAATCCCCCTAAAATTATTTATTCTTTCGTATATGATAACAGATTTTAACACAAAAGTCAATGATTTTGCTTGCATTTTTCCAACATCAATGCTATACTGATAATAACAATGTTGACGGGCGGGCATGGAAACCCGCCCCTACCGATACCAATCAATAAAAAGAGAGAGGCGGGCTTTGATATGAAGGTTGTACTCACCCAAGATGTGAAGGCGCTTGGCAAAAAAGGGGAAATGGTGACGGTCGCAGACGGCTACGCGCGCAACTTCCTGTTCCCGCGCAAATGGGCGATTGAGGCGAACGCGCAGGCGATGACGGAGCTCAAGAACCGCGAGAACGCCGCGAAGCATAAGATTGACGCCGATATTGCCGCCGCAAAGGCCGCTGCCGCCGCGCTGGAAGGCAAAACCGTGCGGATTGAGGCCAAAGCGGGCAGCCAGGGGCGGCTGTTTGGTTCCGTGACCGTGAAAGAGGTGGCGGAGCAGCTGCAAAAAGAGCTTGGCGTTGTGGTTGACCGCCGCAAAATCACAGTGGAAGACATCAAAAATTACGGCACCTTCCCGGCGGCAATCAAGCTTTACAGCGGCGTGAGCGCAACGTTTTTCGTGCTGGTTGCAGGTGAGTAAAATGTAGGGGCGGCTGTCCTCAGCCGCCCGCAGAAAACCCACTATGTTATTGCGTTTGCGGGACGGCTGGTTATTTTAAGTTGCGGGACGCTGAGGACAGCGTCCCCTACAGCCGCCCGCAGAAAAAAACCGTATGTTATTGCGTTTACGGGCGGCCAATGGCAGCCCCTACAATAGGAGGAGACCTGCAAAGAAATCAAGCCGCCGGTAGGGGCGCGCAGTGCGCATCCGCACCGCCATAAAGCAAATTAATCAGTGCTTACCCCAAAATTCTAACGCTAGGGAGAATCCAATTTGGCTGAACCGTTTGAATTGCAAATGCCCTTCAGCATGGAGGCCGAGCAGGCAGTGCTTGGCTCCGTGCTGATTGACCCGGCTTGCATGGCTTCCGTGCAGGCCTTGCTTCGTCCT
>JGI994J12354_10002696_pt1 | contig 17025 bp, 13 predicted proteins | sample IntmicLarv3ML3BL_FD_12354 | JGI IMG/M metagenome (IMG submission 12354) | reverse complement strand
CGACATTAGCATTTTTGAGGGTTTGAAAATGCATGTAATTTCCTTGATAGTCAAGAATGAGTTCGGCGTTATGCAAAGAGTGATGGGTGAGTTCACCCGCAACAAGATCAACGTCGAAACCATAGTAGTCGGGAAATGCGAACTTCCCGGCAAATCGAGAATGGTCTTGTCAGTCATAGGCAAAGAAGCGGCAGACACGGCCATGGGAAAGATCCAGAAACTTCAGGACGTATACTGGGCGGAAATGATACCGGAATCGGGACAGTCAGCGTACGCTTTGATGTCCACGTCAAGCGGCAATGTCGGAGTCGTCGGGGGATCATCACAGGTCGAGGAGATAATCGACCGCAGTAATCCGGAAAAATATGTCAAAGCACTGAATGCGCTTTGATATCATGAGTACAATTGATCACAGAAGGAATAGTGATGGAAAAGAAAGAATTTATTTGGTTTGACGGAAAGCTCGTCAAGTGGGAAGATGCACGGGTTCATGTCCTGGCTCATGCCCTGAATTACGGGACCGGCGTGTTCGAAGGAATAAGAGTCTATCAGACGCCCAAAGGACCTGCCGTGTTCAGACTCAAGGATCATGTCAGAAGGCTCATGGACGGATGTAAGGTCATGGGATTCGATCTGGAATTCGGAGGCAAGACCTACGGATTCGATGATATAATGAAAGCGATAAAGGATACTGTCAAGGCGAACAAGGATGTCGATTACGTCAAACCTTGCATATTCCTTTGCGGAGAGGAGGTCGGACTGAATCCCGTCAATGTGCCGGCAAGCTTTTCGATAACATGCATCAAAATGGGTTCGTATCTGGGCAAGGCAGGAACAGAGGGAGCAAAACTCATAACTTCATCTTGGCAAAGACCCGATAACCTATGCGGTCCTGCGGGAGCGAAGGTCAACGGGGCATATGTTGCATCGTGCTTGGCAAAAAGAGAAGCCGTCCGTCAGGGGGCCAATGAAGCGGTCATGCTGAATTCGATCGGACATGTCGCGGAGTGTACAGGAGAGAATATCTTCGTGTACAAGGAAGGAAAGATATTGACCCCTTCTTCCGCGGAGTGTATACTGGAAGGAATAACCAGAAAGTCGATAATACAGATCGCACGCGATCTCGGATATGAGGTCTCGGAGACAGAGGTCACAAGAACGCAGCTTAATACGGCAGACGAGGTCTGGATGACCGGAACCGCAGCGGAAGTCGTACCTGTTACGATAATCGACGGAAGGATCGTCGGTGACGGGAAGATAGGTAAGGTCGCCGAGAAGATCCATGCGAAGTTCCATGACATCGCAATGGGTAAAGTACAGGAATACGACGATTGGTTGGATTACATCAACTGATATTGATTCAAACTTCTTAAAAATCCATTATTTTTTATGATGTCTGTTTGGCGGGTCCGTGTCTGAATACGTAGTATTTGCTGAAGATCCAATTGAGAGCGATCTCGATCACACTGACTATGATCTTGGCGAGGAATCCATCGATACCGTAAATGGATTGATTAAGACCTATGCTGAAAAGTATAGGGAACAGTATGAAAGCAATAACCCCTGTAAAAATCCTTGAGCCTAGGAACGAAGTAAATTCTTTTGCGACAGTGGTTTTATCCAGAGACCTTTTGTTAAAAACTATCCACTTGTTGACAACGAACGCAAAAAGGATACCGCACGTCCAAGACAGAATATTGCTGATATTGATCTCAATGCCGAGCCAAACGAATATCGCATAGGTCAGCCAGGTCAACAATGTGGTGAACCCTCCGCATATTATGTAGAGAATACCCTCTCTGTGTTTTTCCATCAAACCCTTGATGTCGACCATTCGGTAGCACCGCTCTACATAGGGGATACGATTAACTAATTAAAGATTCTGCTTGGAGATAGATGAAATATTATTAACCATGTTTCTATATGACGGGGATTGTATGGACGGAAGGGTCGGCTCGATAACGGCATTGGTGATATTCGCCACCGTGGTAATATACGGGGCTTTGAACGAGTTACCGATATTCGCCACGGTATCGTTCATTGCAGTTGTGTGTCTGTGCATAAACCTGTCAATATCTTGCAGGATCATCGTGGATCCGAAGATAGCACTCGTCGCTGCAATAATGACAGTGGCGGGAACACTTGTGATGTCGGTTTTTCCGTATGTTCCAGGCACTGTGGACAGAGTTATATGGGGACACGCATCCGGCGTATTGCATTGGGCGGCCGCTTACCCCGTCTCCTTCCTAATACTGGAGACGCTGGCCGTGACTGCCGGGGCGAAATACAATTATCCGTTGCTCTCGGGACTGCCGATATTCATTACTTGTGCACAAGAGGTCTTGGCATGGATTGTCGTGTCAATATTCTACACCGTTCAGATAGATTCCGAACAAATAGCGACGGTCGAGGTAATAGCTTCGATGATAACTGGCATAATACTATCGATAATCGTTGGTGTTGTCATCGGGAGGATCGTTAAACGCAAACGATTCGTATTGAATGAGGAAACATGCGGGGTGAAGAGATGAGGACATATTCGGAAGAAGAAGGCAAAAGGATATGTCTGATAGCTATTCTGATCGTCGCAGCGACATACGGGTTCTTTCTGATCATGGTCTTCTTGGAGTTGGCTCCCGGATTGGATGCGGGACATCCTTCGGAATATCTTATATCTACTTTCTTCGCGGTCGGATCGGTCGTGATGATACTCCTGTTGTTATGGTATTTCAACATAGTCAGGATGCCGTTTTGGTTCACCGCACTTTTGGCCTTCAATCTGTATTATTACTCGATCTCGATGCTTTTCGGGGCATATCTGAGGATCTCATGGTGGGGGGACGTGGCTCACTGCATCTCATCGATGTGTGTGACCTCAGTGGTCTTCTTGGGACTTTGCGTTCTGGAATCCCATTCTCCCGGCCATGTGACGTTGGGTTCGAAAAAGGGGATACTTGCCATGCAGCTTCTCATAGGTATATGCCTGGGAGGCGTCTGGGAGATCATGGAGGGATACGTTGACATCATAACGGGCACCAGTTACATGGTCTACGGGGTCATGGATACACTTTTCGACCTTAGGGCGGATACCGTAGGGGCAATAATAATGGTCGTCGTGGGGTATTTCTTGCTAAGAAAATATACGGTTCAACAGATATCGGATACTACCAGGATGTGGTTTTCTAAAAAGAAGATCAACGAATAAAGCGGTTGTTTTCAAACATCTTTCAATATTTGTCAGAAATGATCCTGAGATAAGTTTCTTCGATCTTTGGGATGAGGCCGTCCCATCTGTACGCCTGAGCATGTGCCGCAGCCGATTCTCCTTTTTTTCTGCGTTCGTCATTATTTCCGATCACACGGTTGATGACGTTCGCAAGGGCCCGCGGATCTTTGGACGGAACGACCATGCCACCTTCCCCGACCGTGTCGGGCAGTCCGTTCACGTCGGTGCAGACAACGGGTTTGCCATATGAGAGCATCTCGATCGCAGCAAGCCCAAGGGATTCGAAAAGAGACGGCATGACAAAACACTTACATGAGGCCATCAGTCTCTCCTTCTCCTCATTACTGACCCAGCCCTTCATTTCGATCTTGTTCTCGAGACCGAGTTTTCTTATCTGTCTCGAAAGACGTTCCGATTCGGGGCCTTTTCCGCACATGATGAGTTTTTGGTCCACATCTTTCATGGCCTCTACAAGATATTTCAGTCCCTTTGTCTTCACTTGACGACCAAGGGACAATATGAAATCCTCTTCGGAATTGTTATCGAGATCGGGGAATTTGGACAATCCCGTTTGAATTGTGGTTATCGACTCCGGGGCATATCCTCTCGAGATAAGATCATCTCTCACAAAATCACTAACAGCTATTATGTGGTCGAACGTGGAAAGGCATGTTCTGAACCGATTGTCGTTCATTTTGGAGAAGAACCCTTGGACCCCTGTCCCCTCGCCCCACACGTTGTGATACGTGAACACCTTCTTCCCGTCGTATTTTTTCAGGTTCTTGGTATAGCTGGGAGCCCACCTGTAATTGAAATTCACGATATCCGGATCCAATGATCTAATAGTTTCCAGAATGTCCTTGGATGTCACAAAAGGCGGGTTGTATACGTTGATGAATTTGGATTCGAGACGAAGTATCTTGTATCCATCTGGCACAGTCTCTTCCTCTTCTGTATTCGGAAGTCTGCTCGTCAGAACGGTTACATCGTGTCCTTTCTGGGAAAGAAGCTTGCTCGTGTCGTGCATCCTGTGCTCGATACCCCCTTCGAAAGGATAAAAGAGCGGGTTGATATCAACGATCTTCAAGTGCTAATCCCCCGTCTTTTTTTCATGATTACGGATGCGACGAAACTGATAATGATCACCACGACGACAAAGATCAAGGTCATCACCTGGGCGAGGCTGCTTTCGAAATAATTGTGAAACATCTCACTCATCAGCAGGATCAGGCCGTATTTGACGACACATCCGATCACGACATATGCCATCGATTTCTTGATATCCCATTTCATGATCGCTATGAACGCACCCGCAAAGGGTACCATTGGAGCCACCCGATTCAGTAGTAGCAGCCGTTCATCGCTTAGGATCAGGAAGTCGGTGTACTTTGCCGCGATCCTTTCTATCCTGGCAGGGACCTTTATTCTGGAAACAATGAGGTAGAGGGTCATGATCCCGATTATTTCCGCTATTATCGCCACGGAAAGAAGTTCTAATCCGTAGATCATGTTGGGATTGTGAATATAACCGGCAGCGAAGAAGACCTCGGGCAATGTCGGGAATATGAACGCGTCTATAAGAAACACGAGGAATACGCAAAGTAGCATTCCCCACTCGTTGTCACCGAATATGCTCACAAGCCAGCCACTGATATCCATGATATTGTTCCCGTTGTCCGTTTTCTGTGGATGGACAATAGATGAATAGCTTCTATAATATTGTTGGCGAAGGCACCCTGATAGGGTTAAATAATAAGAAACACTCATTATTATGATTCAGTTGAGCGCCTTTCCGACATTGTCTTTGAAGAAAATTCTCATCCTCATCGTGTTGATCGGTCTGACTGTAAGGCTAGTTCTCATGCCTCTGTTGACCTATGAGTACGATATCTACCATTGGGGAGTGATAATCGGAAACATCAACAGCGGGAACAATCTCTACGATCTCACGGGTTATTTCTACACCCCCACATGGGGATATATGATGGGGTCCATTTCGGCTTTCTCGGATATTTTCCTGAATGTGGATACGATGGGTATAACCTTCACGAATCTGCTTCCGATAGAGGATCTGGAATATCGTTTTCATATTGCGACGATAAGCACGATACCGTTCAATCTGATGATGAAGGCCCCGTTCGTATTATGCGACATATTGGTAGGGTACATCCTGTATAAGCTGATCCTTAAATACACCGAGAGCAAGAAGAAGGCGACATACGGATTCGGATTATGGTTCCTTTGTCCGATCGTGATTTACATGTCATCCGTGCAGGTGATGTTCGATACGATATCCGCCCTGTTGATCTTATTGACGGTCGTAATGCTCTGTAAGGACAAATGCTTCCTCGCGGGTGCATTGTTCTCGACCGTGATCCTTCTGAAATTCTTCCCGGCGTTCTGTCTGTTCGTGCTTGTCGGATACATATGGGTGAAGCACAAGGATGACGGACTTGCGAAGAGAAAACTCCTGGAAGCGATATTGGGGGCAGGGATAATGGCACTCATATTGTTCTTGCCTCAGATACTCAACGGGCAGGTGGGAGACACATTATCGTTCGTAGTGGGAAGAGTGTCCGGCGATACCAGCATCTCGGGCACGATATTTACGATGGCGGGAATCGCAATCGCGCTTTTCGGGATGCTCTACTTCGGTTACAGAATGTTCAGGGAGAAGAAGGAAAACGCAGATACGGCGCTGTTCAAATACGTGTTGTTGGCACTCGTGTGTTCAATGTTCATGTCCTTCGGACCGCAGTACGTGATAGTGATGATACCGTTCCTGATAATTCATATTTTCACTTCCGGTGCCGGTTACCGCAAGTGTTGGATACTCATAAGCATATCCACATTCGCCGTTGCGCTGACATACAACAATTTCTCGCTCCTGTGTTCTATCGCGGAATACACATCCTTGGTGGATACGGAGTGGATATTGTCCGCGATGCCTGTGTTGGAAGGCAAGATGTTTGATATGACGTATATGGAAATAATAATCTTCGTCTTCAACATAGTGGAGTGCATCGGGCTGATCATGATACTCGCATTCCATTTTTCGGATTGTATCAACGGAAAATGGCCTAGTATCGGGTCTAAATTAATCAAATTCAAGGATATGGGGGTCAAGGATAGTGAAATCTGACAGGATCATAGAGATCATTGCGATTTTGGTGTTGACGGTTGTGATAATAGGAGAAGTAGTGGTCTACACCACCGGCCCCGGCAAGTATTCTTCCGATGCCGAATTCGAGAGCGGAACGATATCCTATTCCATTTCCGCCAAGGGTTCGGAGACATACGCGGTGATCGTTATGGATAACGGTGATATGGCCGCAATGACCGAGATATACATTTATTTCGACGAGAGTTACAAATCAAGTTACGAGGATGTCCTGGTGCCCATAGGTGCTAAACCGCTCGATCAAAGATATTACGTGGAGCAGCTCGTGAGACAGCTCGAATACAGAGGTGCGGTCAAGGTCACCATCTTGAACGCGGAAGAGTTGGCGGAGGCACTGGAACAGGATATTGTTGCGGGGATGTGCACCAAAGGATTGGTCGTGATATCCGGAGCGTTGCCTGATACGGTATACAGCGGTAACTCTTCTGACACGATATTCGGTTGGATGAACGACGGAGGCAGGTTGTACTGGCTTGGAAATCTGATCGGAGCATATTATTCCACGAAGGACGCGATCCACGATGTGGGCGACAAGCAGATGCTTTTCTTCGGAACATCGTGTCTCAACACCGAAGGGACAGACAAGGCGTTCTCGGATGTTTCCGGCAACGATCTGCGTTATGACCTTTCATTGATGAACAATTCCGTGAAGTACGGGATAGATCCGATCGCCCTTTCAGCAGTGAAAGGGTCGGATAAGGTTCTCTCCCTCGGTTACTCTCAAGGCGATTACGTCAGTATTGCAATGACCGACTTCGGGAAAGGAATGATATGCATCATCGGTGGAGATTACTCCAATGACCAACGCAGTGATCTGGCACAGATACTGTCGTCGCAGATATGCTACGACACGGAAGTGGTCAAGATCATGACCGGATCGGTAACAAGAAAGACGATCTCGGACACGTACGATCTGCAGGGTACCGTCGAGAATCTTTCGGTATACATCTATCTCGGCGGCTACTATTCCGTTTACGGGAATTTCTTTTCGTTTAAGGTTTGATGAGTGAAGAAATGAGCGTTGAAGAGTCGAATAGCGGGTCTTTCTTGGTAAGAGGATTCCTGAAACATCCCCTGATATGGGTAACGGCAATAGGTCTACTGATCAGGGTGATCCTTGGATTCTTCCTGACGTTCAGTTTTGACTTTTCTCATTGGGCCTTGGTAATCGAAAATGTAAGATCCGGAAACGGTCTCTACAACCTGGATGGTTATTATTACACCCCGGTATGGGGATATCTGCTGTCATTCGTTTCTTCGATCGGGGATCTGATCGGTGTAGGCGATCTCGGAGCTAGGGTCGTCGATGCACTTCTCATTGCGGAGAATTCCGACAGGCATGTTACGGCAACGTTGACGACGCTGTCGTTCAATATGCTTGTGAAGACCCCGCTTTTCCTTTGCGACATCGCGGTTGCATATGTGATCCGCTGGTTAATCCTCTGGAGAACAAAGGATAAGAAAAAGGCGAACTGGGCATACGTTCTGTGGTTCTTATGTCCTCTTGTGATAGTCGTCAGTTCTGTGAACGGCATGTTCGATAATTTCTCGGTCCTGATGATACTGCTGAGCATGGTCTTCCTGATAAAGAACAAATATTTCCTGGCCGGAACGATGTTCGGAATGGCGGTCCTTACCAAGTTCTTCCCGGCATTCTTCATTTTCATTTTCATTGCTTACATAATGGCAAAACACAAAGGTGATGGCACCGCGATCAAGAATCTGGGATATGCCGCATTGGGGGCGGTGCTGATAACGTTCGTCATATTATTGCCGAACATCTTGGGAGGTACCGTCATGGAGGCATTCTCCTTCCTGACGAGCAGAGCCGATTCGGGAATGGGATTGGGATTGGGCGCGATAGAATCATACGGAACGATACTGGCATATGCGGCATTCTTGGTAATATCGATGTATATCGCCGTGTGCATGTACAAAGAGAAAGAGATCAGGGGACCGTTGGACTACAGGTTCATGTTCTTCATGCTTCTGAACACGGCAGTTCTGTTCCTTTATCCCTCGACGCCTCAGTACATATTGCTGTTGCTTCCCTTCTTGATATACGCGTTCCTTACCGCGGATATAAGGTTCAAGAGGCCCTTGATAATGCTGTCCGTGGGAGCGACTGTTTTCTCGTTGTCTACGTCATTCATGCTTTTGTTGTCCGCAGGTGCATTTTCGGGGATGTTCACGGTGGAGCAACTGAGCCCTCTTATTGACTTGACGTTGCAGCCCATTGTGTTCGGGATCAATTTCATGAATCTGATGTACATCGGAGGAGTGGTGCAGTACATAGCTACGATCTATGTTTTCATCCTCATAAGGAGGATGGGCAAAGAAGGAAATCCGGAAAATCCGTTCGAATCCTTTGTATCAGACACGCTGTCGGAAGATGACCTCGCGGAGAGAGACAATCCTCCCGTATGAGAAAGAGCGAGTGGTTAACGAATGTCTTCGTCGTCTTCGTATTCCAGTATGTCCCCTGGTTGACAATTTAAAGCCTGGCATATGGCATCCAACGTCGAGAAACGTATCGCACTGATCTTTCCTGTTTTTATGTTGGAAAGGTTGACATTGGATATTCCGACTTTTGCCGCAAGCTCGTTAAGCGACATTTTCCGATCGGCCATCACTCTGTCAAGTCTCAGTATTATCGTCATGGTATCATAGCGTTTCGTCAGATTCTTGTTGAAGTTTTGCCCCGTAATCGAATACCAAGGACATGCAGTAGAACAATGCGGCAACCGCGACGAATACAGGGTTGAAATGGATCTGCAGGTCTTCGTTCAGATCCATATATCCCACTATTATGGCGCTGAGGACGGGTATTACTATAGCATATATGATCAGCAGGTAGGATATCTGCATCAGGCGTTTCGAATTCTCTTTCTTGAACGGAGTATAGGATACTTCTATGTCTTTGAATATCTTGTACACAAAGAACATTACCGTATCAACGAAAATGATGCTTAGAAAGACCAAGCTCAACGTTATTTCAAGATCGTTCATCGAGATCTCGGCGGCTTCGGTGATCTCGTGCAGGATCTGCGCATCGATCAGACAGAGAATCAACAGAATTGCTGAAACGATCAATACAAGAGTTGCAATGATCATTACGAGAAGGGAGACCGTCGAAACAAATCCGCTCGTTCTCTGAAGTTTGGCTAAATTGTCAGTTCCCATTTGTGCACCAATTCGTTTGTTGGAAGATATATTAACGTTAATCGTTAAATTATCTTCTGAGGTAAAGGTTGGGGCGATGCCCCATTGTTTTCAGAAGTTCCTCCTCTTGAACAATACGTACGATAAGACGGATGTCACTATACCCCATGTGACCATGACGCCCGCCGCGGTCATGACACTCATGGTTCCCGTGCCTTCGAATACATGTATTATCATATCGGCAGCCTGATCCAGCATCCACCATGTTTCCACAGATGCGGACAAGGCAAACGACAGTACAGTCATCAATAGGAGCAGTGTGATGAACGTCATGATTGTGGCACTGCTGCCCTTTTTCATCGCAGAACTGATCAGCATTGCCACACCCATCGCCGCAAAGACATACAACAGAGCCAAACCTAGGGATGAGAATGTCTCAGAGGCGATTGTGCCTGTAACAGCATAGCATATCGCTATCGTGGCAACGTAATATGCCAGAGTGAACAACATACCTACAACCGCCGCAGCAACGAATTTTCCGAGGAATATCGATATTTTTCTGATGGGCTTGGTGAAGGTTATCAATGCGGTTCTTTCTTCGTATTCCGATACGATCGTCGTCGATCCGAATAATGTTGCCGTCAATATAACAACCAAATTTGCGAAGAAAACAAATAATAATGTTAACTCCCACGGTTCTTCGGGCAGACCGTCTCCGAATACGTACGGAAGAATGGCCAACATGGCCAATATCAGTATCATGATCCCGGCGCACAGTATCAGTTTCTTTCCGCGCAGATATTTTGTGAATTCGTTTTTTGCTACGATGACAGACTTTTTCGTAACATCGACTACTATGTTTTTCGACATGATCTCACCTTGATTCCTTGATAAGATCCAGATACACGGATTCAAGATCTTTTTCGTTTTCTGTGAAACTGTATATTCCCGCATTCAGTGAACAGACGGATGCCATCAGTTGCGACTGCGATTCTTTGTCGTTGGTGAATATGATCTCAATGCCCTCGTCACATCTTCTTGTACCGAGAACTCCCGGTATTTTACTTATTGCGGATGTTGTGTTCTCATCGATCTGTGCGAAGGATTTTGCGGTTATGGTTACAGAGTTGTTGTCTGTTGTAATGCGGCTCATATCGTCATGAATGATCAGTTTTCCGTGATTCACCATTGCGATACGGTCGCACAGGTCGCTTACTTCATGCAGAATGTGTGAACTCATCAGTATCGTCAGATCATGGTCTGTGTTCCTGAGTGCCTTCAATATCTCTCTTATCTCCGCCATTCCTCTGGGGTCCAGACCGGATGTGGGTTCGTCCAATAAAATTATGGAGGGATCGTTCAACAATGCTTGACCTAAAGCAATTCTTTGTCTCATTCCTTTTGAGAACGATCCGAGTTTTTTATCTGCCCATTCCGTCATTTTCACTTTTTCAAGTATTTCTTCTGTTTCCGAGACTATTGCCTCATGTTTCATTTCCAATAACTCCCCTACGTATTTGAACGTCTCACGGGGAGTGAGATAAAGATAGAATTCCGGGGTTTCGATGACAACCCCAACATCTTCCAAAGCGTATCTCGGGTTTTTTACCACATCAATTCCGTTAAGTAATACGGTACCCGATGTGGGTTTCTGAAGACCGGTCAAGGTCTTCAGGGTGGTACTCTTTCCTGCACCGTTCGGACCCAGAAGTCCGGTGAAACTGTTCTTTTTGACCGACAGATCAAGATCGTCCACGGCAACGAAGTTTCCATATGCCATTTTCAGATTGTTGATCTCTATTGGCGCATTCGATGTCATATTTTTTCCTCATGCTTGTTTTTTGTTATGCACTTTCGCATGATACAATATTTATCGAATAATATTTAATGTTTATCATTAATTATTTGATGACTAAAACGAATTTTTTTTTAACAATGATATTTTTTTCGTGTCATCTTTCTTTTAATCACAATCGTTCGTCGGAAGAAGGTTACTTTCTTGGGCATAATATGTATAATTTTTTGTTTCTATATTTTTATACCCACATATCAAAATCCCGCGATCGAACCACGTTTTATGACGTCGAATCAAATGTATAATATATTCATTATGTTGTGATATATTCAATTATCTCGGAGGCCTCTTGGTCATCTCGAAAAATATCAAGGGCCTGACAAGTAGGTGATGCCCATGATAAGAATAAATCCGCACTTGAAAAAGGAAAGGAAAAAGAATTTATTGCCGAAGATGCTGACGCTTTTCGCAGTGGTGGTGATGCTGTCTCTATGCGCGGTATCGCTTGCCGATACAGAACAGAGGGGATCTTATTCCGATGCGTCGTCGACGATACTGCCGGTTACTCCAATATCCCCGACAGGGGGTCAGATAGGGATAGGTTCGGTATCCGATCTGGAGAAGGTCGGAAAGAGCGCCAGTTATCCTCTGGACGGGGATTACGTCCAGACCGCGGATATCACTTTCGGTGCGAATGATTATTTCACACCCATTGGTTATGGTTTTGGCACATTTACCGGTAAGTTCAACGGCAACGGATACACCATAAACGGAATGAAGATAGATTCTTCCACCTACAATGTAGGGATGTTCTCGGTAGCGGAAAACGCGACATTCGAGAACATAGCGTTGGAAGGAGGGTGGATCGTCGGGACTAGTAATACCGGAGGCATAGTCGGTAATGCCCCCAACGGTATAACCATCAAGAACTGTTACAACACAAACAACGTTACCGGAAGCGGCAGTGTGAGCAATACCGGAGGAATAGCCGGTACTGTGGGTAACGGTACGATCATCGAGAATTGTTACAGCACGGGAGATGTCGACGGGGCCAACTGTGTAGGGGGCATAGTCGGTTACACAGGCAGCAGTACATCCATTGAGAGTTGTTACAGCGCGGGCAGTGTCAGCGGAACCAGCAGCGTAGGAGGCATAGTGGGATTCATGGGTTATTCCGCGTTCATCGAGAATTGTTACAGTGCGGGCGGCGTTAGTGGAGACGGCGACCAAATCGGAGGCATAGTCGGTTATTCAGAGGGTAATATCATCATCGAGGACTGTTACAACACTGGTGAAATAAACGGGGTCCGCAGCGGTGTCGGAGGTATAGTCGGTAACGGAGCAAACGTAACCGCTGTGAACTGTTTCAATACAGGCAAGGTCAAAGGCAGTACCGGCAGCTACAACGTCGGAGGTCTGATCGGTTATGCGAACAGTGCGACTATCAGGAATTGCTACAATGTCGATGACGTTATCGGAAACGGCAGGGTCGGAGGCATAATCGGTCATTCAAACAGTAGTGGCACAACTGTCCGGGATTGCTACAATACCGGAGATGTTATCGCCAGTAATAGCGACGTTGGAGGTATCGTGGGTAATACAAACGGCGTGAACCTGCAGAATTGTTACAATACCGGTGATGTCAGCACAAGCGGCAGCGATGTCAACAACATCGGAGGGCTGGCGGGTTATACGGGCAATTCCGCCTCAAGTATAAAGAACAGCTACAATACCGGTGATGTCAGCACAAGCGGCAACAATGTCAACAACATAGGAGGCATGGTTGGTTCCACGGGTGGCTATGCCAACTCCTTTGAGAATTGTTACAATACCGGTGATATCAACGGAAGCGGCAGCAACATCGGAGGTATGGTCGGAAACGGATACGGTCCGATGACGAATTGCTACAACATCGGATCTGTCACAGGAGACGGCAATAACATCGGAGGTATCGTGGGAAATCTAGCCAATACCTCAACAATAGGGAATTGTTACAACATCGGCGATATTGATGCAGCGGGTTACAATGTCGGAGGAATGATCGGTTCCGCGAACAATGCAACCACCACGAATTGTTACAACAGAGGCAGTGTCAGCGGCAGCAGCAACATCGGAGGTCTGGTCGGATCCGGTAACGCTACAATAACGAACTGTTACAACACGGGCGTAATCGAAGAGAACGGTAATGTCGGCGGTATTATCGGTAACGTCACAGGCGGAAGTATCACAAATTCGTACTATCTCGAAGATTGCATATCTGTTTCGGATGCACGGGCGAGGACCGCCGTTCAGCTCAGGAGCGCACCCAGTGCTGAAACGTATGTCGCATGGGACTTCTATGCAGTATGGTCATTCTTCGGTTCGGAGCATTATAATGACGGATACCCAATACTTCTGAACATAGGATACGTGGGGATCAACATCACCATGCAGCCTTCGGATATGACCGTCACCAACGGAGACAATGCCGTATTCGAAGTGCGTGCTGTGTCCGACGAATCCATAGTTTATGTTTGGGAGTACTACGATCCGTCAACCGGATGGACGGAGGTCTCTGAAGGAAGAGGTATGGATAGCAACATGCTGATGATATCTTCGATGGATTATGGCAACGGAACATCGTTCAGGTGCGTGTTGTCTAATTGCACCACTTACGTAGCGTCCGACACCGCAAGACTTCTGTTGACCGATCCAGTTCCCGTTGCCGGCATACATTATATCAATGACGAAACTGACCTCAGGAATGTGGGAACCGGAATAACAGGAAACGACGGTTTTCCATGGAACCTCGAAGATTATTATGTTCAAACAGCGAACATAACAACGTCTTCCAATCTGTTCACGCCAATTGGTTCTCATTCCTCTCCGTTCACAGGCACATATGATGGGAACGGACATTACATAAAGAACATGACCATCGACACCACAGACGTTGCAGGTATGTTCTCCGCAATATCCGACGGAGCGGTGATGAATCTGGGTCTTGTGAATCCTTCTATCAGATCCGATGGGGACATAGGCGGAATAGTGGGATGGACCACTGACACGGTCTTGATTGCAAATTGCTATGTGGAAGGCGGGACCATTAGTTACGTAACAGGAGGCGGCGCTGTCGGAAGCATAATCGGAGCTGTGCAGGCGGGCAGTATAGCCACGGTAACGAACTGTTACAATACGGGTGATGTCACCGGAACAGACTATGTGGGCGGCATAGTCGGATACACAGACGGTACAACCACGGTAACGAACTGTTACAATACGGGCGATGTCACCGGAACAGACTATGTGGGCGGCATAGTCGGTGTGTCGGGTCATGTCACGATCATCATAAATTGTTACAACACGGGCGACGTCAGCGGAAACAGTGCGGGTGGAATAGTGGGACATCTCGGTAACTCGAGCACGGTCACGGTCAATAACTCGTATTATCTGGCCGCTTCTGCTATCGGCACCTATGGGGAATTCAAGTCATCCGTACAGCTGCAAGATCAATCAACATTCGTGAATTGGAATTTCATCAACGTCTGGGGAATGAACGCCGGCATCAACAGCGGATATCCCATACTCAGGGCGTTGGCCCCGTCCATACATACACAACCTGCGGATATCCTTACCGGGGTCGGCGATACGGCGGCGCTGAGCGTGAAGGTCACCGATAACGGATCGGTCCCGACTTACCAATGGCAGATCAAGAATGCCGGAGGATGGGACAATATCCCCTCGTCAAACACATCTTCGCTGACAGTGGATACAGGTACTGCCGATGTGAACGTGTACAGAGTGATAGTCACATGCGGTGATCACACCCTGACATCCATGGAGGCAACGGTCACCGTCGTCTCCGAGGTTTACACCGTGACCACATCCGTCGAGTTTGTGGACCATGGAGGCACACCCGTATCCCAGGCGTTCGGTTACACCGAACCTTTCAGAGCGGTATTCGAGACCAGTCAGATATTCACGATAACCCCGGTCAACGGATATCTCATGATGGATCTGACATTGAACGGCGAACCCGTGGATTATACCGTACAATACGATAATTCCGGGAATGTTGAAATGTACTTCGCAACGATAACCGAACAGAGCGGCGAACTCAAGGCGAGGTTCTCCTATGTCCTGGAGCTGACGATGACCGCCTCCCCGACAGGTGAGCTCGAGTACAAGATAGGCTCCGGACCGTGGAAGAGATACGACGTTCCGGTCAAATTCGCACAGGGTTCCGAGATATATGCATCCGTGTTCCCCGGCAATCTGACATTCCAGAGATGGTATTCCGAGGATCTTGGGTTGAGTACCAACAACCCTGCCGTAAGATTACATGACGCAGCGGATGCGGACATCTCCGTTCAGGCGTACTTCGTACCCAATGATACTCCGGTGCTCACGGCGCTGTTCACACCGTCGGCATACGGAACAATCGAGTATCTATTCGACGGCGACACTATACCCGGGATACTCTACAACAACTCCCTGAGAGTAAAATCAACGGACATCGTCTCCATTTATGCTGTGACAGATATCGGTGTTTCGGACCTCGTCTTCATGAGATGGGACAAGGATCAATTGCCGACATCCGAACCCAATCCGTTCGTCATAGACGGATTGGATAACGACACAACGATCGACGCGAAGCACGGTTATGCCATAACTGCCACTTCCGAAGGCAGCGGAACGATCACTCCCTCCGGAACGATCGTGGTCGAATACGGATCGCCCGCACCCCTGTTCGTCATTACATCCAATGGAGGCGGGATCAGGGATGTCGTGGTCAACGGTCAGAGTGTAGGTGCGGTGAAGGAATACGACATCGGCGATGTGTATTCTCCGCAGACGATTCATGCGATATTCTCCGCCGGTAACACAGACTACACGGTGAACATAACGGGAGACAACGGAACATCACCCGATCCGGTCGGAAAGGTGAAGGCAGGTTATGGGAGCAGTTTGACGATATACCTCAACATAAAACCCGGTTACAAGATATCCGACGTCATCGTTGACGGCGAGAGCCGTCCCGACCTCGTAATGGGCGATTCGCTTACGTTGAGAGATATCAAATCCAACCGTACCGTGGACATCCGGACAACGAACGTGGGAACCCTGTTCCTGGACGTGGACATCTCCGGCAGCGGGATCGTGGAATACAGCATAGACGGAGGAGACCTCGTCCAATACACCGGAAGGGTTCAGATGAACAGAGGTTCCGACGTCACGTTAAAGGCAACACCGTCTCAGGGTCAGGACTTCGCGGGATGGACGGGAACAAGGTCCTCGGACAATGAATCTGTATCCATATCGGACGCACAGTCCAACATCTCGATGAAGGCAAGTTTCTCGGAGCACTCCGACCCAAGCGACGACCTTTGGCTGTATGCGGTGATCGTGATAGTGATTGTTCTCATCCTGGTCGCGGTAGCGGTGATGATAGGAAGGTCCAAAACATAAATTCGATGACTCAATAAACCTCTTCCAAAACCTTTCACGTCCTTTATTTGATCTCCATTGCGGGATAGTAGATTTCCGCATAGTGAGGAACCGTCTGTTGCTTTTGTTTACCTCAAATAATAAATACTAACAGGAATTAGCTCGGATGCTCTTTAAGAGCCGATGAATGATGACGGTGTATTGCACCGGAAAGAGGTAATTAAATGTCTGTAT
>JGI994J12354_10002695_pt1 | contig 17028 bp, 12 predicted proteins | sample IntmicLarv3ML3BL_FD_12354 | JGI IMG/M metagenome (IMG submission 12354) | reverse complement strand
ACAAGCGTGCCATTACTTTGTCACAAAGGGAGCATAATGATTAGGTGTAAAAGGAACACTTTACTGAACACCCTCGCAGGGGCGAGATTATACATCGCCTTCTTGTCCCGACACTTTTAGACGCTGGATTTTATCACCCTCTCGTCCCATAGTGTTGGGACCGTTGTCCCAATACTATGAAACTTTCATCCCAATACAATGGGACGGTTGTCCCAACACTATGGGACAAACACTATCACTATTTCAAAAAAGCGAGCCTAGATCCCACAGGAATTTTCCGTTTCACGATAACACAAATAGCAACCGCAAACTCATGATATCGTTGATAGCACCTACTCATTATTACAAAAACCAAATTGGTGTTCTTAAACATCTTTCGATTATGGAAAGGTACAGATAAGAACTTTAATTTTACAAATCAAATAAAGCAGCTCATTATGGAAAACAACACAACTCTGCCGAGCTTAAATATTGCGAATTTTAGTAAAACAGTCGATGGGAAGCTGACTCAATTAGTTATTCTTAAAAACAATGAGGGGACAGAGGTTGCTGTTACTAATTTTGGTGCAAGGATCGTATCAGTTATAGTACCTGACAGAAACGGGACGAAAACGGATGTTGTTACAGGTCATAATTCCATTGATGAATATTTGACTTCCGAAGAGCCATACTTCGGCGCTATCTGTGGACGATATGGTAACAGAATTGCAAATGGCAAGTTTTCCTTAGATGGCAATAAGTATGATAAATTGGCAATAAATAATGGTCCCAACAGTTTGCATGGAGGAATAAAAGGCTTCAACAATCAGGTCTGGGACATTGAGGAAATTGCAGATCAAATGGTTAGATTAAAATATATATCTACTGATGGAGAAGAAGGTTTCCCCGGCACACTGATAACTACTGTTACTTATAAACTGTCGGACGATAATGAGATTGACATAACATACGAAGCTGAGACAGACAAGGCAACGGTACTGAATCTTACAAATCATTCGTATTTTAATTTGTCTGGTGCAGGCAATTCTTATATCGGCGATCATTTATTGACAATAAATGCTGATTATTATCTGCCAACCGATGATACTGCTATACCATATGGACCAAAGGAAAAGGTAGAGGGCACTCCTATGGATTTTCGTATACCTGCTGAAATTGGTGCACATATCAATGACAATTTTGAGCAATTGATATTTGGCAAAGGATATGACCACACATACATTCTAAACAAAGAAGGCAATGAGTTGTCTTTCTGTGCCCGTTGCATATCGCCAAAGACAGGAATAGTTATGGAGACTTTTACTACCGAACCCGGGGTGCAATTATATACAGGAAACTGGATGACGGGCAATTTTGTAGGAAAAAACGGGCAGCGTTATCCGATGCGCTCCGCATTATGCCTTGAGACGCAACATTTCCCCGACAGTCCTAACAAACCCGAATATCCATCTACAGTTCTTCGTTCAGGAGAGAAATTCAATAGTAGAACGGTGTACCGCTTTTCGGTAGACAATATTAAATAGTTAGAATATTATAATTAGAAAATATGTATTTATTAGGTTGTGACATAGGTAGCTCTTCGGTGAAGGCTTCCATCGTAGATAGTGAGACTGGCATTACTGTTGGTTCTGACTTTTACCCAAAAGAAGAAGCGTTTATAAAAGCCGAAAAACCAGGTTGGGCTGAACAAAACCCTGATGATTGGTGGACTTACCTGAAACATGCTATTTCCGGAGCGGTGACACAATCTGGCATTAATGGAGACGATATTGCCGCTATTGGTATTTCTTATCAAATGCACGGACTTGTACTTGTGGATAAGAAACAGCAAGTGTTGCGCCCTTCTATTATTTGGTGTGATAGCCGCGCGGTACCTTTTGGTGAACGCGCGTTTAATAAAATAGGAGAAACGCAATGCCTTTCTTCGCTATTGAATTCTCCCGGCAATTTTACTGCATCTAAATTAGCTTGGGTAAAAGATTTTGAGCCGAATCTGTTTGACAATGTTTACAAGTTCATGCTTCCTGGTGATTATATTGCGATGCGCATGACGGGGGATATCATGACTACTGTTTCCGGTTTGTCGGAGGGCATCTTTTGGGACTTTAAGAAGAACGAAGTGTCGGAGGATTTGATGTCCTGCTACGGCTTTGATAAGAGTTTAGTTGCCGATATATGTCCTACGTTTGGCGAGCAAGGAGAATTACTGCCTTCAGTAGCTATGGAATTGGGATTAAAAAAAGGAACTCCTGTAACCTATCGAGCAGGCGATCAACCAAACAATGCCCTTTCGCTGAATGTTCTTAACCCAGGCGAAATAGCTGCCACAGGAGGAACTTCTGGTGTGGTATATGGTGTAAATGGTCATATAAACTACGATACTCTATCCCGTGTTAATACATTTGCTCATGTTAATCATACAGCAGACGACCCTCGCTTGGGAGTACTATTGTGTATCAATGGTGTCGGCATCTTGAACTCGTGGGTAAAGAAGAATGTTGCTCCGGAAGGAGTCAATTATAGTCAACTAAATGATTTGGCATCTACAGTCGATATTGGATCGGAAGGCTTGTCTATTCTTCCTTTCGGAAATGGTGTTGAACGAATGCTGCAAAATAAAGAGCAATCATGTTCTATACAAGGATTGAGTTTCAATACTCACTCTAAAGCCCATGTTGCTCGCGCTGCACAAGAAGGCATTGTGTTCTCGTTCAAATACGGAATGGATATTATGAATGACATGGGTATCAATATTGATGTAATTCGTGCAGGCTATGCCAATATGTTCCTTAGTCCTATCTTCAGAGAGGCTTTGGCTTGCGTAACAGGTGCAGTTATAGAATTGTATGACACCAACGGAGCGATAGGTGCAGCAAAGGGTGCGGGACTCGGTGCAGGAATCTACAAAGACGCCGAAGAGGCTTTTGCATCATTAAAGAAACTCGAAGTGGTTGAACCTGATGGATTGAAGGCTAACAAATATTATGGAGCCTACGATGTATGGAAAGGATATTTGGAGCGCATCTTATAAATTGGACATATTTCTAACTAATAAAACTATTATATAATGAGTGTACTTAAAGGAGAAAAAGAATTCTTTCCTGGAATAGGAAAGATTCTGTTTGAAGGGAAAGAAAGTAAAAATCCATTGGCTTTTCGTTATTATGACGAAAATAAGGTTATAATGGGCAAAACAATGAAAGATTGGTTCCGCTTCTCTATGGCATATTGGCATACACTATGTGCAGAAGGTGGCGACCCTTTTGGACCAGGCACAAAGGTGTTCCCTTGGAGCTGTGGCTATGACGCTATCAGCAATGCTAAATACAAGATGGATGCTGCTTTTGAGTTTATGACCAAGATTGGTATACCATACTATTGCTTCCACGATGTTGACTTAATCTGTGAAGGTAAGTCTATTGCTGAATACGAAAGCAACCTTGCTAAGATTGTTGAGTATGCAAAAGAAAAGCAAGCTGCCTCCGGTGTTAAATTGCTTTGGGGTACTGCAAATGTGTTCAGCAATCCTCGTTATATGAATGGTGCTGCAACTAATCCGAATTTTGAATCAGTAGCATGGGCAGGCGCTCAGATTAAAAATGCCATCGATGCAACTATTGCTTTGGGTGGAGAAAATTATGTGTTCTGGGGTGGTCGAGAAGGCTATACAACCTTACTTAATACAGACATGAAGCGTGAGAAAGAACATCTGGCTCAGATGCTCACAATCGCTCGCGACTATGCACGCAAACAAGGGTTCAAGGGTACATTCCTTATCGAACCTAAACCAATGGAGCCAACAAAACACCAATACGATGCTGATACCGAAACTGTAATCGGCTTCCTTCGTCATTTTGGTTTGGATAAGGACTTCAAGGTGAATATCGAAGTTAACCATGCTACTTTGGCTGGTCATACTTTTGAACACGAATTGCAAACAGCTGCCGACGCTGGAATGCTTGGTTCTATTGACGCCAATCGTGGAGATTATCAGAATGGATGGGATACAGACCAATTCCCTATCGATATATATGAGTTGACACAGGCGATGTTGGTAATCCTCGAAGCAGGTGGATTGGGCACAGGTGGTACTAACTTTGATGCTAAAACTCGTCGTAATTCTACCGACCTCGAAGATATATTTATTGCTCATATCTCGGGTATGGATACTTTCGCTCGCGCAGCATTGGTTGCGGCTGATATACTTGAGAAATCACCTTACCGCAAGATGCGTCAAGAGCGTTATGCTTCGTTTAATGGTGGCGACGGAAAGGCTTTTGAAAGTGGTAAATTATCGTTGGAAGACTTGCGTAATATTGCCGCTAAGAGCGACGAACCTGCACAAATCAGTGGAAAGCAGGAATTGTACGAGGCAATTGTTAATATGTATATCTAACCTATAACAAAGGACACCGTCTATTATGACAGTGTCCTTTGTATCTTTTTATAATCTAACTATTATGCAAAAACAATATAACAACGTCTATCTCTTCTGTATCACACTAGTCGCTACAATCGGTGGACTACTTTTTGGTTATGATACGGCAGTTATCTCGGGAGCGGAGAAGTCAATAGAAGCATACCTTATCATTCCTTTGGGACTTAGTTCGCTTGTTCATGGCGCAACTGTGTCAAGCGCATTGATTGGATGTATTATCGGAGGAGCTATCTCAGGCTTTATCTCAAACCGATTAGGGCGTAAAAATTCATTGTTTGTTGCTGGCATTCTCTTTTTCACCACTTCTCTGGCAGCGGCATATCCCGAATTTCTTTTCTTTGAAAAAGGAGAACCTACGCTTGGTGTGCTTTTCGCATTCAACTTCTACCGTATAATAGGAGGTATCGGTGTTGGCATGGCATCTGCCATTTGTCCTATGTATATAGGAGAGATTGCTCCGGCCGAAATTCGTGGACGCTTGGTATCGTGCAATCAATTTGCAATCATCTTCGGTATGCTGGTGGTCTACTTTGTTAACTGGGGAATCGCAAGCGGACAGTCTGTCGAGTGGATAAACGACTTAGGTTGGAGGTATATGTTTGCCTCAGAAGCAATCCCTGCCGGAATCTTTATCATACTAGTTCTATTCATTCCAGAGACACCTCGCTACCTTGCAATGGCAAACCGCCACGAAGAAGCAGTATCAGTACTCGTTAAAATAAGTGGCAGTGTAGAAAAGGCCGAAGGAATCCTCTCCGAAATCAAATCCACCATTACCGAGAAGACAAGTTCAAGCGTATTCTCGTATGGCAAGAAGGTAATCATTATCGGCATTCTCCTTTCTGCGTTCCAGCAATTTGTTGGCATCAACGTTGCCCTCTACTACGCACCACGCATATTCGAGAGCATGGGGGCTGCAAAAGATGCTTCGATGTTACAAACCATCGTGATGGGCTTGATAAATGTAGTCTTTACAGTTGTAGCGATAATGACTGTCGATAAATGGGGACGCAAGCCATTGCTCATCACCGGTTCTATCGGTATGGCTATCGGTATGTTTGCGATCTCAGGATTGGCGTTCTTTGATATTATTGGTATAAGCACATTAGTGTTCATCATTATTTATACAGCTTCGTTTATGATGTCGTGGGGACCAATATGCTGGGTATTGATTGCCGAAATATTCCCAAACAAGATTCGTGGTCAAGCAGTAGCAATAGCCGTAGCAGCACAATGGATTGCCAATTACCTAATATCTTCAACATATCCTCCAATGATGGAGTTCAGCAGTGCTATGACTTACGGTTTCTACGGAACGATGGCTCTTATCTCTGCCCTCTTCGTCTGGAAGATGCTTCCCGAAACAAAGGGCAAGAGCCTTGAAGAAATGGAAAAATACTGGAAGAAATAACAACTTAAATATAGTAATGAGCATTTACCAAATGAGAACAGCATTTCAACTAAAAAGCATACTATTAATAGGTACACTATGCCTTGCATCATGCAATAACAAAAGTAATGGCAACTCTTCTGAAGATATAAAAGGAGATGTTACCATGTATGTCACGACAAATACACGCTCACAAGATTTCAAGAAACAAGCTTGCAACTTCAATAGAGGACAAAAGATGTCGCCTGCCACCATTACGCTGGATCCGACTACCCGCTATCAATCCATGGATGGATTCGGAGCTGCTGTCACAGGCTCAAGCTGCTATAACCTAATGCAGATGACTGCCGAAAATCGTGATAAGTTCCTTCGTGAAACATTCTGCCCCACCAATGGCATGGGCTACAGCTACATAAGAATTTCTATTGGTTGTTCAGACTTCTCCTTGAGCGAATATACATGCTGCGATACTGAAGGGATTGAAAATTTTGGACTTACAGACGAAGAAACAGAGTATGTAATTCCTATCCTAAAAGAGATTTTAGCAATAAATCCTTCTGTCAAGATTATGGGGTCACCATGGACTTGTCCAACTTGGATGAAGATTAATGTGGATGGCAATCCATGGACAGGAGGACAGTTGAATCCGCTTTACTATGCAGATTATGCTACTTATTTTGTAAAATGGATACAAGCATTCAACGAGCATGGAATTAGCATCTATTCGGTAACCCCTCAGAACGAACCATTGAATCCAGGCAATTCAGCTTCTTTGGTTATGAAATGGGATGAACAACTAGATTTTTTGAGAAGTCATTTAGTGCCACAATTCAAAAAGGCTTCATTCAAAACGAAGATATATCTATTTGATCATAACTACAATTATGACAATATGAGTGACCAGGAGGATTATCCTGCAAAAATTTATGATGCAGGTATTGATAGCGAATTGGTAGTAGGAGCAGCCTATCACAACTATGGTGGCGACAAAGAAGAGCTATTAGACATACACAACAGATATCCTGATCGAGAATTGATTTTTACTGAAACCTCAATCGGCACATGGAATGATGGACGCAACCTCGAAATAACTCTAATTGACGATATGCGTGAGGTAGCTCTTGGGACAGTAAACAATTGGTGTAAAGCTGTTATTGTATGGAATCTGATGCTTGACTCCGAGCGAGGCCCCAATCGTGATGGAGGATGTCAGACTTGCTATGGTGCGGTTGATATTGAGACATCTGATTATAGCACAATTACTCGTAATTCTCACTATTATATCATCGGACATCTTTCATCCGTAGTAAAACCGGGAGCCGTACGTATTGGTACTTCAGGTTTTTCTGATGCTGGATTTATACATTCTGCATTTGAGAATACTGATGGAACATATGCAGTAGTCTTACTAAACAGTACTACAGAGAGCAAGGACATCACACTTGATGATGGTACAAACTCTTTCACCTATGAAGTTCCTGCCAAATCGGTTATATCTTATCTTTGGAAAAAATAAATAGAGTATTCACATAATATACTGAGCAATCTCAAAAAGAAAAGGTTGTATGGTCTAATCTCTCACAGGATTACCATGCAACCTTTTTTGGCATCGTTACTTTCAACTTACTCCCCCCCCCTATAAAAAAAGAAAGAGCTTCTTTATATAAGAAACTCTATAAAACAATTAAAGGCTGTCTCCCGACAACCCCTAATCCAACTTTGTTAACCTTAAATCTAATACTATTATGAAAAAACCACGAAACAAATCTACGGCATTTATTTGTATTACGCAATAAAACGTATGTTAAATAACATTTTATTTACAAAAACAATGAATAGAATACAGACAAGTGTACTCCTTATGACCCATCCAACAACGATTGCTCAGTAATAAATCGAGAAGAATGGTTATTGTGATTTTCTATATTCCAAAGGCGAGATCTTCATGTGCTTCTTAAAAAACTTACCGAACGTAGATTGATCAGAAAAATTAAGGTCATTTGCAACTTGTTGAACAGTAGCGTTGGGTGTCTTCAACATAATTTTAGCTTCGGTAATCAGAACTTCATCAATCCATTTACTCGCCGATTTTCCTGTCTGTTCCTTCAGTACAAGTGATAAATATTGAGGAGAGATACATAATTTGTCCGCATAAAAGGCAACTTGATGTTGCTCTTTGCAATTAATAACAAGCAATTGAAGATAGTCATTCAAGATTTCCTCTTTTCTGGATAGAGTCGGCATCATAAGTCCATCTTGCTTCTCAGCCAAAACATTAGCAACTTCAAGCATCAATCCTAAAAAGCGGTTTTGTAGAATTTCCTTATAATATATATGAGTACGCCTTCTCATGTTTTTTCTAATCGACCGAATTAGGGAGGATAAAAATGCAACTTCTTCTCCGTTCAACTGATTACAAGGATTTTTCCTTATCTTCAGGTAGTTAACCATCGAAGGTCTTTTTTTATCAATATAGCCATCTACAAATGTAGGCGAGACAACCAAAAGCAATGCCTTAAAATCCGTACTGACCTGCGCCATCTGCACCATGTGAGAAGGTAGAATTATTATTAATTGATTTGCCTCAACATTATAAGGTACATAATCCAGCCCCAAGCTGGATTTTCCTTGTATGGTTATCACAATAAGAAGAGCATTCATTCTTATCGGCACAGAAAGATCCAATTTTTGTACACCATTAAAGGTTTCGCCATCAATCTCCGCGATATATAATTCATCCTGAAAAGAATCGATATCAGCGATCGAATTCAACTCCTTAGTCTCTATCAGAGAAAGTTTATTCATAATCTTTATTACCTTTTACATCTTTCCAAAAATAAGCATTTTTTCTTTACACCAGAAGTCTACCACTGCTTGTTCACATTTCAATTAATAAGGTTCGCAGAAATATTCTTATCTTTGAAGTATCATTATAATATAAAGTATGGAAATACATAAAGCGGAATTTGTTATAAGCAATACAGACGTAAAGAAATGCCCGGAAGGAAATCTTCCTGAATATGCTTTTATTGGTCGCAGTAATGTTGGTAAATCATCGCTGATAAATATGCTTACCAATCATAAAGGACTTGCCATGACATCGCAAAAGCCTGGGAAAACGATGCTTATAAACCATTTTCTCATTGACAACAAATGGCACCTCGTCGATTTACCTGGGTATGGTTATGCTCAGAGAGGAAAAGAAAACAGGGAAAGACTAAAACGTATTATTGAATCATATATACTAAATCGCCAACAGCTAACTAATTTGTTTGTATTGTTGGACTCACGTCATGCTCCACAAAAAATAGACCTTGAGTTTATGGAATGGCTTGGTGAATGTACTATTCCCTTCTCCATAATATTCACCAAGATAGACAAGATCTCTAAAGGAAAGGTAAAGGAGAATATAGACGCTTACGCAGAGAAACTATATGAAACATGGGAAGAGCTACCTCCTATATTCCTTTCTTCTTCTGAGAAAAGAGATGGTAGAGAAGAAATCCTTTCATATATAGGCGAAATAAACAAACTTCAGGAGTAAATAAACAAATAGCAACAAACAAACGCCTTTAACTTTGAATAAACATCAGCGAGCACCTCTTCGCAACTAAAGTGTAAGCAAAATCATAGATTTGAATAATAATTTATTATTTTTGTTTTTATCACTATGATTAACAATTATAAATAACAGAAATCTATGGCTAAATTAACACGAGAAGACGCCTTGAGATACCACTCAGAAGGCAAGCCGGGAAAAATCGAAGTTGTACCGACTAAACCATACAGCAGTCAAAGTGACTTATCTCTCGCTTACTCTCCAGGAGTAGCAGAGCCTTGTCTGGAAATAGAGAAAAATCCAAATGATGCCTACAAATACACAGCAAAAGGAAATCTTGTTGCTGTTATATCTAATGGCACAGCTGTATTAGGACTCGGAGACATAGGTGCCGTTGCCGGAAAGCCTGTAATGGAAGGAAAAGGACTTCTATTTAAGATTTTTGCAGGAATTGATGTTTTCGATATCGAAGTCGACGAAAAAGATATTGATAAGTTTATTCAAACAGTTAAAGCCATAGCTCCTACATTCGGCGGTATCAATCTTGAGGATATCAAAGCCCCTGAATGTTTCGAAATAGAGAGACGTTTAAAGGAAGAATTGGATATTCCGGTTATGCATGATGACCAACATGGAACAGCGATTATTTCCGGAGCAGGACTTATAAACGCTCTTGAACTTACAAAAAAGAAAATCGAAGACATTAAAATCGTAGTGAATGGTGCAGGCGCAGCATCTATCTCTTGTACTAAATTGTACGTAATGCTTGGCGCCCGTAAAGAGAATATAATAATGTGCGATAGCAAGGGAGTTCTTTCTACCTATCGTACAGACTTAAACGAAGAAAAGAAAGCTTTCGCAACGAATCTTAAAATAACGACCTTAGAGGAGGCTGTAGCCGGAGCTGATGTATTCCTTGGATTGTCTGTTGCAAATGTATTGACACAAGACATGGTTCGCTCGATGAATGATAAGCCTATCATCTTTGCTTTGGCGAACCCTAACCCTGAAATATCTTATAAAGACGCACTTGCGGCTCGTGAGGATCTGATCTTCGCAACTGGTCGATCTGACTATCCTAACCAAATTAACAATGTATTAGGTTTTCCTTATATCTTCCGTGGGGCATTAGATGTAAATGCAAAAGCGATCAATGAAGAAATGAAACTTGCTGCTGTTCACGCTATCGCAGAATTAGCAAAGGAGCCGGTTCCTGAGGTAGTTAATGCCGCATATAAACTAAAGCGCATCACCTTTGGTAAGGAGTATATATTACCAAAGCCATTAGACCCACGTTTGCTTACAAGCGTTTCATGTGCTGTTGCAAAGGCAGCTATAGAATCGGGAGTTTCACGTAAGACGATTACCGATTGGGACGAATACGCAAACCATTTACGCGAAATGATGGGATACGACAATAAACTGATACGTAGCCTTACCGATATGGCAAAACAAAATCCTAAGCGTGTAGTCTTCGCTGAAGGATGCCACGAAAACATGCTTAAAGCTGCCGTAGAAGCGCATAAGGAAGGAATCTGCCACCCAATACTGTTAGGAAATGACGAGAGTATAGAAAAACTTGCGGCAGATTTACACATAGATATTACTGGTATAGAAATCGTAAACCTTCGTCACGACAGAGAAGAAAAAAGAAGGGATCGCTATGCTGCGATCTTGGCCGGAAAGCGAGAGCGTGAGGGTGCAACATTCGATGAAGCAAAGGACAAAATGGTTGAACGTAACTATTTTGGCATGATGATGGTTGAAACCGGTGACGCCGATGCTTTCGTCACAGGTGTTTACACTAAGTATTCAAATACAATCAAAGTAGCAAAGGAAGTTATCGGTATACGAGAAGGATATAAAAACTTCGGTGCAATGCACATACTTACAGGAAAAAAAGGAACATTTTTCCTCGCTGATACTCTTATCAACAGACACCCTTCTACCGAAACATTGATTGATATAACTCGCCTTACAAATGAATCCGTGAAGTTTTTTGCTCACAAACCTGTAATGGCAATGCTTTCATACTCAAATTTTGGCGCAGACAATGTAGGCAGCCCTGCAAGCGTACACGAAGTAGTAAGGGTAATGCATGAAAACTATCCGGACATGGTTATAGATGGAGAAATGCAAGTAAACTTTGCCCTCGACAAAAAGTTAAGAGACAGAAAATATCCTTTCAACCGTCTAAAAGGTAAGGATGTAAACACCTTGATATTCCCTAACCTAAGCTCAGCAAATACCGCTCAAAAGCTATTGCAGGAAATGGGAGAAGGTGGTGAAATGATTGGTCCTATCCAAATGGGATTGAACAAGCCAATCCACTTTACAGACTTTGAAAGCTCAGTACGCGACATTGTCAATATTACAACGGTTGCTGTTATAGATGCAATTGTACAACAGGAAGGAAAATAAATCTCTATTCGACCTCATACAAAAAAGCGCAAGAAATAAGTCTCTTGCGCTTTTTTGTTAGTATATTTGCCAAATATTAAACTAATAGCCACAAAATTCAAGTAGTATGAAAACAAAAGTTCTATTTTATTCAATTATCCTGACACTTGTTTCAGGCGTATTTTTCACTTCATGTTGCAACCAATCTAAAACAGAAGAGTCTTGCTGTGGCAAAGCGACTGCTTGTTGCACCGCTGAAGATCCAAATGTTATAAAAATTGTAGCAGTTGTTACTCTTAAAGATGCTGCTTTTGCAAGTGAATTCGAAAGTGCATTAAAAGCAGTTGTTGAAGGAACAAATACAGAAGAGGGCAATATCTATTATGCATCTCATCAAGACATCAACAATCCTTTGACTTACGTTATTATCGAGTCATGGAAATCTCAGGACGCGATTGACTACCATAATGAGACTCCTCACTTCAAAGCATTTGTTGCTGCTTTAGGAGACAATGCTGATCTTACTATTAATACAATAAAATTAAAGTACTAAAACAAAAAAAGGCGTTATCACAACGCCTTTTTTCTTCTTAAAAACAAAAACCAATTATGAAAACCTCAACGGTCTTTTAATTTGGTCGAAAAAGAAATATAACTGCGGTCTTCCCAAAACCAACCCCTATAATGATATCAGGGAAGGACAATCATATATTCACAGTAGCTTATTCATATAGTATTAAAGGAAAACAATAAAGTAGTTAAACACATTTATTTACAATACAAATATACCTGACCCACCATACACAGCAGTTACGTTTTAAATAACCAAAACAACTTTCTTAGTTCAAAATAAAGAGCATTTAATAGGTTTGTTTCAATAACCGAAACAGCGGATGTCATAAAAGGAGAAAATATTTCAACAATTAAAACACACCTCCTAACAAGAAGCGAATCATGAAAAAAGAGACATAAGGACTTTTAAATATAAAAAAGAACCAACTTACTGAACATCCTACCTCCCAACACCTTATTTTAATTACTTTTGTGAGAAATCTATAGAAATACTTAGATGCTACAATTAAATGTACATGAACTAACAAAGAGTTTTGGTGATCTAATACTCTTTGAAAACATAACATTCGGTATTAATCAAGGGCAAAAAACCGGATTAATAGCGAAGAATGGTGCAGGAAAAACTACCCTGCTTAATATTATTGCCGGAAAAGAGGGATACGATAGTGGCTCCATTACATTAAGAAATGATTTGCGTGTAGGATATCTTGAACAAACGCCGGTATTCCCCGAAGGTATAACTGTTTTAGAGGCTTGTTTCCATTCAGACAACGAGACAGTGCGCCTTATCGCTGAATACGAAGCGGCAATGGCAAATGGTAATCATGCTAATCTGGAGAATCTATTGCTACAAATGGAGACTTTGAAAGCATGGGATTACGAACGTAGAGCAAAGCAAATTCTATCCCAGCTCAAGATTACAAACTTTGAACAGCCTATCGAGGAACTTTCCGGAGGTCAACTCAAGCGTGTAGCATTAGCTAATATACTTATCACAGAGCCTGAGCTTATTATTCTGGATGAGCCTACTAACCATTTGGACTTGGATATGACAGAGTGGCTGGAAGGGTATTTAAGTCGGCAGAACATCAGTTTACTGATGGTTACCCATGACAGATACTTTCTTGACCGTGTTTGTAATGACATCATAGAGATTGACCGCAAACAGATTTTCCAATATAAAGGCAATTACAATTATTATTTAGAGAAAAGAGAGGAACGCATATCAGCATCCAACGCCGAAGTCGAGCGCGCAAGCAATCTGCTACGCAAGGAGCTTGACTGGATGAGACGTCAACCTCAGGCACGCGCAACTAAAGCTAAATATCGTATTGATGCCTTTTATGAATTAGAAAAGAAAGCGACGCAGCAGCGCGACAAAGGCAATGTAAATCTCGATGTAAAAGCATCATATATCGGATCTAAGATATTTGAAGCACAACACGTCAGCAAAAGTTTCGGTGACTTAAAAATACTCGAAGACTTCAACTATACTTTTGCTCGCTATGAAAAGCTGGGGATTGTCGGAAACAATGGAACAGGGAAATCCACCTTTATAAAGATGTTGCTTGGCAAGGTAGCTCCTGATAGTGGCTCTTTCGATATTGGTGAAACTATTCGCTTCGGCTATTACAGTCAAGATGGACTCCAATTCGACGAGCAAATGAAAGTTATCGATGTAGTCCAAAACATTGCTGAATTCGTCGACCTTGGCGATGGAAATAAACTTAGCGTATCTCAGTTTCTCAATTACTTCCTTTTCGAACCAGAGAAACAACATAGCTATGTATATAAGTTAAGTGGAGGAGAGAAACGCCGCCTCTACCTCTGTACGGTATTGATGCAGAACCCGAATTTCCTTGTGCTGGATGAGCCGACTAACGATTTAGATATTATTACCCTGAATGTTTTAGAGGAATATCTTCGCACATTTAAAGGATGTGTAATCGTTGTTTCTCACGACCGCTATTTTATGGACAAGGTTGTAGATCATTTAATGGTTTTCCGTGGTAATGCAGAATTAAAGGATTTTCCAGGAAACTACTCTCAATATCGTGATTGGAAAGAAGTACAAGAGCAGCTCGAAAAAGAAGCCGAAACAGCAAACAAAGCAAAGCAATCTCCAACTCCGGAGAAAAGCAAGCGTCAGGAGGATACTGTAAAAAAGAAACTTACATTCAACGAACGTCGAGAATTCGAACAACTGGAACAAGATATCCCTAAACTTGAGGCAGAGAAGGAAGCTCTGGAAATTGACATGAGTAGTGGGTTATTAAACAATGACGAACTTCAAGAGAAAGCATCACGAATAACTACTGTGATTGAAGAAATAGACGAAAAGACTATGCGTTGGTTAGAACTAAGCGAACTTGCATAAAAGGTCATGACCTTTAACTAAAATACCAGATGGAAGAAAACAAGCCGATTCTTTGGAATCGTAACTTCATACAATGTTGTATATCGTATATATTCATGAGCTTTGCATTCTATATGCTTATGCCTACCATTCCGGTATATCTTGTAGAGGTACTTAATATAGAAGAGGCTCAAGTCGGCATAATTCTGTCAAGCTATACAATCGGACTGATGATAATGCGCCCGTTCTCCGGCTATCTCGCAGATTCTTTTTCGCGCAAACCTCTATACTTCTTCTCCTTTCTTGCATTTGCCATAATGTTCTGCGGCTATATCTTTGCCACAACGATTATAGCATTTATGGCTGTACGACTATTGCAGGGCGTATTTATGGGACTAACATCAGTAGCAGGCAATACCATAGCCATCGACGTAATACCATCTCAGCGGCGCGGCGAAGGTATGGGGTATTATGGCTTTATGCTTAACATATCCATGTCCCTTGCTCCTCTTCTTGCTGTTTACCTCTACGATTTTCACGGATTTCACCCTGTAGTTTATGGAGGAATGATACTGGCTATGACTGGAGTTATAACAGTTTCAATGATAAAATATCCGAAACGAGAAAAAGCGAAGCGTCCTTCCCTATCATTAGACCGCTTCTTCCTTAAAAATGCAATACCATCCGCCATATCATATATGCTATGTGCAATACCATATGGCATGATTGTTTCATTTGTAGTTCTTTATGGAAAGGATATCGAAATATCTACCCCGGGATATTTCTTTATATATATGTCTGTAGGATTAGGTATGGCAAGATTAATTTCCGGGAAATTAGTCGACCGTGGCAAAATTCACATTGTATCAGTCATTTCGCAGATAATCCTCACAATCACATTCGCAGCATTTGCTATATTCCACACAAAGATAGCGTTCTTTTCTGCAGCATTTATGATAGGCGTAGGATTTGGGATTAGCGTTCCGGCTTTTCAATGCCTGTTCGTAAACGTTGCCCCAAACAATATGCGCGGTACAGCCACATCAACCTTCCTCACATCATTCGATGTGGGTGTGGGCATAGGTATGCTGTCTGCCGGATTCATTTCATCCCACTACAATTCAGCAATGATATATATTGCAGGTGCAGGAAGTTGCTTCCTCTCGCTACTTGTTTATATATATTTTGTCCGATCATCCTATGAAAAGAATAAATTAAAGGATTAGAAAAGAAAAACGCACATTGTCAAAAAAGAGGCAAAAACCATAGTTACACTCACCTTTTATTACAAAAACATTACATTTGTAGCGCAAAACCACACTCAAACGGCCATAAAACGATAAAAAGGACATTTTTTAACACATTTTATGACTGCCGAACAACAATGTTATAAAACATAGTTGTATATTTGTCATGTGAAAAGATTGAAACGGAGAATTAGGTACTCTCCAATTTTTTAGATTTTAGGTTAAACAAATTTTAGGTATTAGTATTATGAAACATTTAGGTTTGGCTATCGTAGCCGTTTTGTTTAGTGTAACAAGTGCATTTGCACAAAGTAGTGATTTCAAAACAGGTAAAGAACCTTTCACTGTAAATACTGAAAGACTTGGTTCTTACCTTGAATTGACATCAATGCAAAAAGGTAAAGTAGAGAAAATCAATGAATTCTTCATTGAAATGCAGAAAGCTAGTCTCAATGTTAAACAAGAACGTCAAGCAAAGAAAATGCAACATTCTGTTTACAGCAACTTGAAACTAATGAAGGATGTTCTTACTCCTGAGCAATATCGTAAATATGTAATATTGCTAAACATCACAAACAACAACAACCGTTTAGCGATGGGCGTTGATACTGTTTCTGAGATTTATCTTGCAGACAAAAAATAAGACAGAGTTTTCTCTTTCTTAAATGATATAAGGAGGCGTCTCAATTATGAGACGCCTCCTTTTTTGTTTCACTACTACACAAGAAGTGAATCTATTTCTGGTCCTGTAGGGACCCATGAACCTAGCCCAACGGCTTTAGCCTTGGGTTTTAATGTATCTCGCATATATTTTGCGTGCTGTAAGTACGCCGGATACAGGTTTACGGCGTACTTACAGCACGCATTCGTTTATCGTATGATGAGACCCAAGGCTAAAGCCGTTGGGCTAATATCAATCGTCCCTGTAGGACGAAAAGACATTCACTATTACACAAGAAGTGAGTCTATTTTTGGTCCTGTAGGGACCCGTGAACCTAGCCCAACGGCTTTAGCCTTGGGTTTTAATGTATCTCGCATATATTTTGCGTGCTGTAAGTACGCCGG
>JGI994J12354_10002694_pt1 | contig 17031 bp, 11 predicted proteins | sample IntmicLarv3ML3BL_FD_12354 | JGI IMG/M metagenome (IMG submission 12354) | reverse complement strand
GATTGTGCTGCCTCTCTCTCTTCGCAACAGACCATTACGCAGGCTATACAGGTACGTACCCGGTTTGGCAAAGTGGACTTAGATAAAAACCGCCGTAATCAAGTTTCGCAAGTCTTGACGATTTAAAGATTTATAAATACACCCCACTGGATTCGAACCAGTAACCTTCGGTTCCGTAGCCTATGCAATGTACGGGTTTCTAAATACTTGCAAAAACGCCGTAAATCGTCGTATATTCAAACGTTATGTGTATTACATTTTCTTTGAAACGTGGTTTTGCTTCAGTGCAAATCGAGACGTTTCGTGGCAAAACATGTCGTTTTTGTTGGTACGGATTTGGGCATCTCGGTTTTGGGGGTGATACTGATATGTCACAGCTTGTCACAGCGCACGATTATCAATTTTCAGCTCTCAATATACAAAGCAAGCTTTTGAATGGCAGTTTCTGCATCAATAGGTGGCTTTTGAATGTAGATAGTATAATCATTTATTAAGTTTTCCTTAATCTCCTTCCAAAGTATATCAGCTGATGTATCTAAACCATCAGCTTCATCAATTGATTCTGCTATTTTGGTAAATAGCATTAATAAGTCATCAAATGTATCCGAAATACTGTTTCTTTTGCGCAACGGTATACGCCTGCAAAACTTGACTTTACGATCTTCTATAATGAAAAGTAATATGGATGGGTAAACAAGTGTGGTTTTTTCCTCATCAAAGTAGTTTTTTAATAATTGTGAAAAATAGTATCCGCGCTCACTTGATCGGCTCATGGATGTGGCAGTAATCATGTGCATATACGGTTCCGTGTAATATTTTTTTGTATCGCGAATTGCAAATATTTCCACATGTGGGCCGGATGCTTTATCAAGTGCATCCCAATAGATTTGATCGGTTAGCAGTTTTCTGAGTTCAATATTTTTCTCATCATATATCAATGTGCCAAAAACTAATACATTTTGGCGATTACACATTTCTAATAAATATTTAGCCAGCAAGTTTCCTGGAATTTGTCCAAGTGGAATGCGCGGAATAAAAACATGCCCAGGAATGACTATTTTATTTGTTCCTGGCCGAAGCTTTTTAACAAGAAGTTCACAAATGCCTAAAACCCCCTGTGTACGTAGATCAAGAAATGCCGTTGATTGTGGCAATCCTTCAATCCACGAATCGTCAACTTTCACAGGTAATATGAATTCATATTGCTCATTAATCATCCTATCAAAGGCAGCTCTACGTTCCACGCGAGTAAACGCTCTGTTACAATATGCTGTTGAAATAAGAATTAATACATAGTGACCTCTTTCTCGATATGTTTCATCAAGAAATTCAACCAAATTTTTTCCCCAGATTTCGTGTTGGTATTCTTCATCAAGGAATACCTTTATTCCATTGGCCGTTGCGATATCATGGATAGCACGAGCGTACTCACGTTCCATCCCTGCAAAAGATATGAGTACATCGAATTCTTTATTATTTGCCATCATTATATCCTTTCTTCTGTTCGAACAAGAGATTCGTTCCTCATGTTACATCGCACAATTTCAAACTCCTCCCTCAACAAATAATACTTGGTGGGGTCGGTGTGTTTGAAGCGGTTTCTGTACAAAGCCCTTTATCGACCAGTTGCTTCAAATCGCGTTGCACAAGGTTCGTCGGCTGGTTCCGGCAAATCATGTTGGTCAAGCGATTGACTTCTCGAAATACCATGTGTGGTGATTAGTGGCGAAATATATAGGTGTCACTCTACGCCGTTAAGTGTTTTGAAACTGAAAAAAACGGCTGTTTTGAGAAAATACGGTATTTTTTGAGGATGAAACGATTTTGGTCATGAAATATCCCATCTTGCCAATTTTCAAAATTATGCTTAATATTCCGCCAAATTAGCCTATTTTAAGGCGTTTTTAAAACACTTAACTGCGTAGGGTGTCACTCGTCTATATTTAGTGCTGACCTAAAACCTGGGTGAATTACAAAGTTTTTCCCGTTTTCTGAAAGCAGGACTTTCATACGAATTGTATTGAATTTTATCTGATACGAATATCTTTCGGTATTGTCATTGAGTAACACTCCTAAAAAACCAAACCACATCAAAACATCGATTAATGTTTCATGTAAATCGTTATCAATATTGGCTCGTGAAAAAATGGCTCTTAATTCACTCTCATTCAAAATAAAATCTGCGCCCTCAAAACTATATAAAATATTTCTAAATTCTCGGTACGAATCAGTGATTTCATTGTCTATTCCAAGAACAAGGTCATCAGAGGTACTTTTTATCGCATGATTCATATCACTCTCATCTGCTCTAACATGACCTCGATTTATTGCCGTTTCGATAGTGCGTTGTAGTATTAATAATAAATCTCGTGGACGCATGAGCGTCTTTTGGAGCAAAAAATTTATTGCATCTATACCGTCAACACTTTTAACGAAATATTGTTCCCATAGTTGATCAAACGTACTCTCATCATCAAGACCTCCTTTGAGTCGAAGTCTTATGATTTCTTTGAATACTTCTATGTCGTCAAAATCAAGTGAAATAGCCGTTTCTTTGCCTTTATCTGAGGTTTCAAGAACTAAATGTTCATAAATATCGGTTCTAAGAAAAACAATACTTGTAAAATCGATGTCTTTATTCTCCATTTGTCTTTGAAGTTTTCTTGTTGCTTCTAATAAGGAACGAACAATAACAATATCTAAGCCCGTTGTTCCACGCGTTGGCCATCCTTTATCAATATTGTCAAAAAGTATCCAAACTTCCTTTTTTTGTTTTAGATAATCAATCAAAACCTGAGTCAAGCGTTTTAATTCATCTGAATAAAAACGTTGTGTAATTAAATTGGCGATGTCGTCTGTTGCATATTTCGTCATATCTTCACATATCTTTTCGACTTGTTGTAACAGCCGTTGAGAAAAATCATCACTCTTATCTATCCCTTGATCTATACAGTAATTTTTTATGGTGTTATATTGTTCCTCAAATGCTTGATGTGGAAATTTTTCGTTTTGAATTATTTTATGTGCAAGCTCGGTAAGTAAAATATAATACCAAAAAGCTGTCATCGTATGCTCTTGTTGTCCCTGGGTTAATTTTGATAACACAATTTCTCTCAATCGTGTAAATTGATAACCTTCGGGTTTCATATCCAATGTCAGAAACGAATGTGTTTTAGGTATTGCGTCACGAAGGGCATAAAATAATGCCGTTTTTCCAGTTCCCTTTCGACCGATAATTAATCTTGCATGCCCTCGTCTAGCTTGAGTAAATTGCCCTGTCCTAAAATAATATGATTTGAGACCTTTGATTTCATTTTCTGCAGAAATATCTCCGATATCAAGCATTTCAAGACGATTTAGTATCTTTATTTTTCTATTAGGTGAAAGAATTTGAAGACGTGATAATACTTCTTCTTTTATTGGATCAAGATAGTATTTCAATTCATCCGCAGTTTTATATGTTTTTACTACATCACGATAGTCAATGGGTTGACGTTCATCGCCCTCTTGAAGCATCAATACATATTTTTCTTGAGACATCGCCAAGCCACAAAGAAAAGCACATAACGCATTATGGACAATAGCCCCTTCTCTATTTGAAGAAATCAAGTTTGCAACAATTGCAACTGAGCCATTAATTTGTTTTTGGGCTTCAGCTAAAGAAATTCTTGGTGTCTCAATTTGATCAAATGTCCGAAATCTTATCCTTGATTTTTTTAGAATGGACATCATTCTTACTGCACCTTCAGTTTCAAGCTTCCCCTTTAATACATAAAGAGGCTGTTCTTGAAATATTTGACCTGAATTCTGATGCAGTGGCTTAAATTCTGTTTTTTTATAGTACTGATTTACAATATCTGATGAATTCACATAACTCGCATATCCTATGGTATCCAAAACCCCTAGTTCTTCTATGTGTTTTTTATCTCTGCTAAACGTTGTGTCACGTATTAGGTATAGAGGTTTGTTTACACCAATAGTGTATCCTATTTCAAAAAGAACATTAAAATTTAGTGTTGTAATATCTGCCACCACGACTGATGACGAACGTATTGCTTTACATATTTCGCAAAAAATAATATTTCCTGATACATCAAGTGATTTCCAAGAATATGCTTTGTCACTTACTAATTGATCAACAGCATTTTGGATTGTGTCTGCAATATTTGTGGGGTCTGAAGGGTAGATAAAGAATGGACGCCCAGAATTGCTCTCCAATGAAACTTCATCACAGTCCCCATTACAATATTGGCAGTATTTTGGAAAAGAAAAAAACTGATCTGGCATCACATATTTCTCCTTGCTTTTTTATATATTGTCAAGTTCAAAAAACTTCGGCAATTCAAGAAATTGTACAACAGGCAGTCTGAAATCCTGTATCAATGAATAAGCTATACGAATAGTAATGTGGTTGACATCAATTAAAGTCGGGTGGTCGGCGAAACGGAGTGAGGCTCTGATGAGAAACAACCGTACAAGGGGTAGACGATCTGATGAAGTAATCGTTCATTTTGGTTTTATCCTTATCTCTCATTCTGCAATTCACTCGCTAATAATTCCGCCTGTTTCATAACGGTGTCCGTTGCCAGTTTTTGCATGTCAGGCGGGTAACCGTAATGACGAAGCAAACGCTTGATTTGAACTCGTAGTTTCGACTGTACGCTTTCTCGGATCGTCCAATCAATCGTCGCGTTCTTGCGGACGCTTTCAAAAAGTTCGACGGCCAATTCGCGGAGTTGAGATTTTTGCATCAGGTCACGGGCACTCTGGTTGTTGGCAACCGCCATATAAAATGCGTATTCATAAGTTGTCAACCCCATCTCACTTGCCTCTTGGTCGGACGACGTGACCTCTTTGCTGAGTTTGATCATTTCCTCAATGACTTCGGCGGCGGTGATAATCTTATTGTGGTATCGCCGAATCGCATTTTCCAGCATTTCGAGCAGTTTTTGGCTTTGAACCAGATTCACTTTCGCACGAGCTTTTAGCTCGTCGCCAAGCAGTTTTTTCAATACTTCAAGGGCAAGGTTCTTGTGTTTCATTCCTTTCATTTCGAGAAGAAATTCCTCCGAAAGAATCGAAATGTTCGGCTTTTTGATCCCAGCGGCATCGAAAATATCGATCACTTTGTCGGTCACCAGTGCCTTGTCGATGACTTGGCGGATCGTCGTTTCCAGTTCGTCGTTGCTTCGCTTTGCTTTATCTCCAGTATCGTTATGGTCAAATTTGGCCAAACGTGCTTTGACCGCTTGAAAAAAGGCCACTTCGTCTTTGACATCAATGGCATCCTCATGCGGTATGGCAAGCGCAAACGCTGCCGACAATGCGGTTACCTCGTCAAGATATCGTTTTTTCCCATTTTCGAGACCGAGAATATGTTCTTCCGCCGCTAGGATAATCGACAATTTTTGCGATGTATCCGCATCGAAATAATTCTCATACGGGAAGCCGTGATACATGGCCGAAACGATTTCGAGCTTTTCATGCATCTTGGCAACAGCTTGTTCTTGTGTTTGTGTCGGATCGCCTTTGCCACCGGCATCGGAATAAAACGACAAGGCCTTTTTCAAGTCGGCGGCAATACCGAGATAATCGACCACCAAACCGCCAGGCTTGTCGCCATAAACACGGTTGACTCGTGCAATCGCCTGCATGAGTGTGTGACCCTGCATCGGCTTATCGAGATACATGGTGTGCAAGCACGGAACGTCAAAACCAGTGAGCCACATATCGCAAACGATGACAAGCTGCAATTCGTCCTCGGCATCTTTCATCCGGTCTGAAAGTTTTTGCCGCTGTAATTTTGTGGTGCGATGTTTGGCCAGTTGCGGTCCATCGTCGGACGAGGCGGTCATCACCACTTTCAATTTTCCTTTAGCCGGATCGGTCGAATGCCAATCAGACCGTAATTGAATGATTCGGTCGTACAAATTAGCAGCAATGGTACGACTCATACAGACGATCATTCCTTTGCCGACAAACACCTCTTGGCGTGCTTCAAAATGTTCGACGATGTCTTTGGCAATCCGATCCAAGCGGTCGTTACTGCCGACGAGTGCTTCGAGCTTGGTACGTTTGGCTTTGGCCTTTTGAATTTCGTCAAGTTCTTCCAACTCCAATTCGTCATCCAGCTCTTTGATCAATTCTTTGCCTTCATCGGTCAATTCGACTTTTGCCAATCGACTTTCATAATAAATCGGCACGGTGGCCTTGTCGTTGACCGCTTGGGCAATGTCATAAATATCAATATAGTCTCCGAAAACGGCAGGCGTGTTGATGTCATTTTTTTCGATGGGTGTTCCGGTAAAGCCGAGGTACGTAGCGTTCGGCAACGCATCTCGCAGGTATTTGGCGAAACCATACACGGTCTTTTTGCCGATCTCTTGACCGCTTTCGTCCTTGACACTGGTAGTTTTGGCAGCAAATCCGTATTGAGAACGATGGGCTTCGTCGGCGATGACAATGATATTTCGCCGCTCGGAAAGCGTATCATATATATTCCCATCATCGGGCTGAAATTTTTGAATCGTTGAAAACACAATCCCGCCGGAAGCAACGTTGAGCAGTGTCTTGACATCGTTTCGATTTTCCGCCTTTTTCGGTTCCTGACGCAGCAATTGGGCGCAATTCGCAAACGTGTCGAAAAGTTGGCCGTCGAGATCATTGCGGTCGGTGATCACCAGCACGGTCGGGTTCTCAAGTGTGAGGACGATTTTTCCCGTGTAGAACACCATCGAAAGCGATTTGCCGCTTCCTTGTGTGTGCCAAACAACGCCCCCTTTGCGGCTACCGTTGGTATCTGACGCTTTGAGGGTCGATTCGATTGCCTTGTTGACGGCGTAATACTGGTGATACGCCGCAATTTTTTTGACCGTGTTAATCGTGACAATGCCCGCTTCGTCCTCTTGTTTACTTTTTTCGAAGACGACGAAATGGCGTATAAAATCAAGCAGCGTTTGTTTGTTCAGCAAACCATGAATCAAAATTTCCAGTTGGCTGACAAGACGCGACGCTTCCGACCGACCATCGGCACTCTTCCAAGCCATAAAGCGGCTCAAGTTAGCCGAAAGCGAACCGACACGAGCTTCCAAACCGTCCGAAATAACGAGAAATGCATTGTACGCCAGCAGGCTGGGAATGGTCGCTTTGTACGTTTCCAGTTGTTGAAAGGCCGATTTGATGGTGGCGTTTTCCCGACTCGGATTTTTCAATTCCAGCACTACGAGCGGCAATCCATTGACGAACAAAATAAGGTCGGGCCGTTTGTTTTGCTGATTTTCGATGACAGTAAACTGGTTGACGGCGAGAAAATCATTGTTTTCCGGATTGTTGTAATCGACCAGCCAGACACGATCCCCTCGCGTGTTCCCGTCTTGTTGCACCTCGACGGAAATTCCATCGGCGAGCATTTTGTGAAAGGCTTCATTATCGGCGAGCATATCCGTCGAATGAAGCCGCCGCACTTGTTGAATCGCCTCCTCCTGTCCCGATTCGGAAACGGTCGGATTGATCCGCGCCACCGCCTCACGAAGCGGGTCAAGAAGCAGAACCTCCTCATAAGCCGTGCGCATCGGCTCATTTCCATCTGGGGCAATCTCCGGCCCATATTTATAGCCGTACCCCAACCCGGTGAGGATTTCGAGGGACATTTGCTCAATGGCATTTTCGTTAAGGCGATTCATTATGATTACGTCTCTTGGTTTTCACTATATTGTCGGGCATTATCAAGGAATTTTCCAACGGAACATCGTTAAACAGGGTTTGCCGTCATTCGAGAAGGGCTTTCATTCCATCGCAACTTAATACCGTACCCGTTTGCACTTTATGTCCTCTTGCCAAAGGTTTCACAATTGGAAGTGAAATCCAAAGAATTGGCCCAAATGAAATTTCTTTATATATTGTAACACTAAATATTGCCGATTGTACTAACGATCTTGTTTTTGGAAATGTTAGCACCTCCGATTCCGGCACATATTTTGAATATAAATCTATTTATATGCTAATATTAAGGTAAATTCAATGCCTATTGACTTTCAAACTCGGGATAAATAGAATATAAATGTTATGAAAACTTCCATCGATATCAAACCAGAAATTTTACGCTGGGCGATTGAACGCTCTGGTCTGAAAATCGATGATTCTGCGCCTGAAATTCTTCAGCTTGCCAAAGAATGGATTAACCGTACAAAAACACCGACTCTGAAGAAACTGGAAGCATTTGCCAAAAAGGTGATGGTTCCCTTGGGTTACCTGTTTCTCGACACGCCGCCGGTTGAAAAGTTGCCTGTTGCGGATTTCAGAACCTTTAATGATAAATTACCGCGTCGGCCATCGCCAAATCTCATTGACACGTTGCACGAAATGCAGGCTCGCCAAGAATGGATGCGTGATGAAGCCATTGAAAATGGAATCCCGCCCATTTCGTTTGTTGGGGCTGTTTCTGAAACGGCATCCGTTAAAGAAGCTGCAATCCAAATCAAGAACTATCTTGAACTGAGTGATGAATGGACGAAAGGTTGTAAAAACACTGACGAAATATTTTGGAAATTGCGTAATGCGGCTGATGATATTGGTATTCTTGTCTTTCTCAATGGAATTGTTGGTGCCAATACTCATCGTTCTTTAGATCATGAGGAGTTTCGGGGCTTTGTGCTTGTCGACAAATATGCGCCATTGGTTTTTATCAACAGTAATGACACAAAAACGGCCAAACTCTTTACGCTTGCCCACGAATTAGTCCACCTAGCGATGGGGAAGGCGGGATTGTTTAATTTGCGAAATCTTGAGGCCGGACAAAAAGCATCGGAAATCCGATGTAATGAAATTGCGGCAGAAATGCTTGTTCCCTCGGAAGTGTTCAGCGAGCAATGGAAAGCGGACGATTCTTTTGATAATCTGGCTAAGTATTTCGGGGTCAGTAAACTTGTCATTGCGAGGCGTGCATTGGATCACCATTTCATTTCCCGTGACCAATTTTTCTCCTTCTACCAAAAAAACCGAAATCAGTGGGAACAGCAAAAAGAGCAGAAAAAGGCAGAGGGCAGATCAGGCGGTGACTTTTATACGACGACCAACAGCCGACTTTCCCGACGTTTTGTGCTTGCTGTTTTCTCTGCCGTCGGTGCAGGAGAATTGCTTCACAGAGATGCTTACAATTTGATGGGATTGCGTGGCCGGACATTTGAAAATTTCAAGCAAAAGATCAAGGAAAACCGCAATGAGTAATTCCCGATTTTTGCTTGATGCAAACTGTTTTATTACACCGTGTAATAACTATTATCCTTTCCAATATGTTCCGGCTTATTGGGAGGCTCTCATTTGTGCACATATCACAAATTCGGTCTTCACACTTCAAGAAGTTAAGGAGGAAGTTTCTCAAAAAGAGGATTCGATAAGGGATTGGATTGGGGCGGATGATTTTCCCGTTTCATTCATAAAGTCGACAGATACGAAATCACTGAACAAATACGCCGAAATTGCAAGATGGACGCAAGTTCATCCCAAATACTCATCTGCGGAAAAAAACAAGTTTGTAACAAATACAACAGATGGCTTTTTGGTTGCTTATGCTCACACTCACAAAATGATTCTTGTCTCTGAAGAAAAATTCATCAGCGATCCAAACACGACGAAGATCAAAATTCCCAATCTATGCCAACAGTTTGGCGTTGAGTGTATCAATGTTTTTGAAATGCTAAAACGTTTGCAGGTTCGGTTTATTCTGGAAAAACATTGAAATTTCAACTCCCCACACGCACTTCACCGCTCATCAGCTTCGGCAATAACGTATCACGGGTTTTTTCGAGGGTACGAATTTTGTAAATATTCTTTTTAATTCTATTAACACACTGTTCTGCGCATTCATTGAATTGTTGAATTAAAGCCACTGGCGGTTTTTTTACAGGATAATTTTTTAACATTTCTGTGTTGAGATTATTTTGCACAGAACCATCAGCCATGCTATTAAGCTCTCTATAAACACTACAAAGAAAAAAGAACAGATAGAGACGTGATATGTGTTTTAGTTCTCTGAATAACAACCAGCCGTCATGAATGCAGCCTTCAATTTCCACAAAATATGGCAAGCCGCATGTTGCACTATTGGACATGATTAGGTCACCATGCGAAACTCGAACACTCTTCAAAACACCCGCTTCAATAATAAACTCCTTTGTACTGTCAATAAAAAAAGTATTTGACCCTGTGGCATCGGCAATTTTTATCCAAGGAACAGTTCCATCTACAACGTATTTAATAATTGGTCGCGGAGATGCACCACGAGAAATCGAACAAAACTGCTCAAGCGTTCCTTCCTCCCAATCCTCCTTTGCTTCTTCGATGAACCACTGGCGAAAGAGGGTTTCGGCGAGGGCTTCCAGTGTGCGATTCTGCCGTGTGAGCAGGTCGATCTTGTCATCCAAACTCCCAAGCACCGACGCTATCGCTTTCTGTTCGGGAAGAGGGGGAAGAGGAATAGAAATTGAACGTGCTGAAGCTACGTTAAAATGCTGTTGAACGGCACCAACTGTATGTGTATAAATATGCTCCGTTGCTTTTGAATTGATATAATATGTCAAAAAATAGTTGTCAATCTGATCACCGCATCTTACAATAACCAAATCAGAACAATTTGCTTCATTAAGCCATTCGGGGATCAACGCACATGCTCCAGGTTTACCAGTTCTAACGATAACAACATCGCCTGGCAATAGCTTTGATTTACCTATTTTTTTATGGAACTCATGGCTGATAAATTTTAAATTTTGAGGAATTATTTTCAATGGTTCAACATTTAATGACCGAAGAAAAGGTATTCCACTGGAAACATACTCAGAACTCATCGGGCCAACATACCCAACCGTAATATCATCTGCAAGCTCTTCAAGTAAATATTCTTTCCACTCTTTCACGCTTCACCTCCTTGCTCTTCGATCCAGAGAATCTGTCGGCGTTCGAGTTCGTCTTGTAGTTCCTCTTCGCTGGGGAGAACGAGCCGAGAATATGTTCGGGGCAATTCTCTACACAGCGAGTAGAGTTTTCCTCCATGCAATTGGCTACACACTGTGTAGCTTTTTTCTTCTTGTAGCAGATTCATCCTTTCCCTCCCGGCTTTTCTCATTTCCAGCAACTCACCATATCAACCATTTTCGTGACCTCACGAAAATGGTCATTTGTCACTAATCTTGATTTTCGTTAAATTTTCCTTGATCTGTTTATTAAGCGTTTTTTCCTCTTCGAACTGTTCGAGCAGTTCCTTTTGCAGGGACGCGAACCGTTCGGCGAAATCAAAATCGTCCTCTTCATCCGGCAGGCCGACATAACGACCAGGCGTGAGAACGTAGTCGAGTTCCTTGACTCGTTCAATGGGGGCAGAGCAACAGAAGCCCTTGACATCCTCGTATTTACCGTTGGTGTTGCGCCAGTTGTGGTACGTGTCGCAAATCTGCTTGATGTTATCCTGTGTCAATTCGCGAGTGCGACGATTGATCAGCTCGCCGAGATTGCGTGCGTCAATGAAAAGAATCTCCTTCGTCCGATTGCGGAATTTTCCATTCTTGCGGTTCCGACTCAAAAACCAAAGTGCTGCCGGAATCTGCGTATTCAAAAACAATTTCGGCGGCAAGTTTACAATACAGTCGATGAGGTTTCCCTCTTCGATCATGCGGCGGCGAATCTCTCCTTCGCCGCTGGTTTTGCTCGTCAAGGCCCCTTTGGCCAGTACGACACCAGCCTGACCAGTCGGCGAAAGATGAAAGACAAAATGCTGTAACCATGCGAAGTTCGCACTTCCCGATGGCGGTGCGCCATATTGCCAACGGGCATCGTTCCGCAGCATTTCGCCGCTCCAGTCGCTGTCGTTGAACGGTGGATTGGCCAGAATGTAGTCGGACTTCAAATCCTTGTGGGCATCGTTCAAAAACGAACCTTCATTGTTCCATCGCACCTGCGAACTGTCGATCCCTCGAATCGCCAGATTCATTTTCGCCAGCCGCCATGTCGTTTGGTTGCTCTCTTGCCCGAAAATTGAAATGTTGTCGATGCGGCCTTGGTGATTCTCGACGAATTTTTCGCTCTGCACAAACATGCCGCCGGAACCGCAACAGGGATCGAAAACCCGGCCTTTGTACGGCTCAATCATATTGACCAGTAACTCGACGATACATCGTGGCGTGTAGAACTGGCCGCCCTTGCGACCTTCGGCCAATGCAAACTGGCCGAGAAAATACTCAAACACATGCCCCAGCACATCGGCACTTCGCGCTTTGGTATCGCCCAACGCAATGCCACTGACAAGATCGACCAAACTGCCAAGTGACGCGGGGTCAAGATTTTGGCGTGCAAAAACTTTCGGCAATACCCCCTTGAGCGATGGGTTGTCCTTCTCGATGGCATCCATTGCCGCGTCAATCAATTTTCCGATGTCCGGTTGCTTCGCGCGATTTTGCAGGAAAGTCCAACGGGCTTTTTCCGGCACGAAAAACACATTTTCTGCCGTATATTCGTCTTTGTCCTCCGGGTCGGGCTTATATTTGCCCGTGTCGCTTAACAATTTGGCATACAGTTCCTCGAACGAATCAGAAATATATTTCAAAAAAATCAAACCGAGTACAACATGTTTGTACTCGGCGGCATCAATATTTTTTCGCAATTTGTCGGCGGTTTCCCAGAGCTGCTTTTCCAGCGGCTGCTCCTTCGATACCGATTTCGCTTTTTTGGCCATTCAAAAGTTCCTGTTCCTTGCTCGCTTACGTCTTTACCGACAAGCATTTAAAATCACTTGCCGAATCAATACCTATTGTACAAATAATGATTATAAAATGCAATATTTACAGTATTACTTATTTTACAGTTTTTGATTATTAGCTCATTATATCGGTTTAATTTTTTGGCCACAGGGGAACGATTTCCCAGCAACCCATTATTCAAAATATCACCCGAAAACAACTATACCTCAACGCTTCCCATCCCCGACATACCGTGATTTACAGCCAAAAAAATTTTTTGAATAATTAAGTCATTGTATCGCAATAGGTTGTTTTGATGGCATAAAAATTTCATTAAAAATTTTGTTTCGGACACTTGATTTACCCGAAAAGTTTTGCTAATATCAACGTTGCGTGAGGGAGTGACATCGAAAAAATGTTACCCCGATCTCAACTCTTGTATGTATATGTCCTTCGTGAGGAGTCCATATACTTTAACATGGTCACTCAGTGAGTGGTCACAGGCAGGGCTGCGTACTAACCCTGATAAGGAGCAAATTGATAATTTTTCATTTCGTTTACGACATGGGGAATCTGTCATTTTGCGCTCGTTCTTAAACACAATTCTGTGCTCGGCATTCTGATCCGATTTCCCCATCGTAATTAATATCATTGCGGTATCGTTTCGTTTTCATTTTCAGTGTAAGCGGGTGCGACTGGGGTACGCGCTGAGTCAAAGTTAACAAGGAGATTTTCACATGGCAAGAAATTACAAGCCAAAGCGTTTTGCGGATATGGGGTTGCTCAAAAAACTGAACTTTCCCTTGTTGTTACGTTTGTTCGAGCCGTATCGGCTCTTTTTCGAAGGGCATCCCGATTTCGTTTGGTCGACGTCGCCGGATGAAATCCGGTTTGATCTGTTGGCCGAAACAATGCTCCATCTCGACCGGGCGATTCCGACGGGGTTGCTGGAGTCGCTCTATTATATTGAAACGCTGTCGGACAACAACTATTTCGACGAATTACTTGCCGCCGCCCAACGACGAAACATTGTATTCGGCGATACCGACCCGACGATTGAAGATTTGGCACTTTTGCTCCGGCTCGAATGTCCCGAAGTGGTCGAGCAGTTGCATGCCGACATTTACCGTACCGACAGCAAGCAACGGGCGAAACGTTTTGAATCGTATTTTCCACAAAACGGCGCAATCAAGCCGATGGCCAGTCCCGACAAGGAAACGCTCACTCAAATGCAAAGCGAGCTTGATGATTGGTCACGTAACAATCGGCGTGGCATCGGAATGCGAATTTTCGTGACGCACAGTGATCTTGCGACCTGGTTCATGATTCGGCACGGACAGCCGATGAAGCGGGAAAACACGGTCGAACCGGACGGCGAGGACGGGCTGGTGTTCTACCGCCCGGAAAAGTTCGACATTCTCATTTACTATCCGGCGAACGGTGAGTTGGCCATTGGGGTCTGCACAAAAGCGGCTCGAATTGTCTATTCGCGAATCATCGGCAAATATCTTTTCGACGATCCGTATTATTTCAACGTCGAAGGTTGTACGCGATACACCCTTGCTCCGTTGCTTGAAAATGGCCCGGCGGCACTGGCGTGCTGGGATATCCCGGAGATTCGGCAGATGCTGCTTCGTGAAATTCATATCCATTATCCTGACCGCCGGGTCAGCACGGAAGTCCTGAAAGGGGAGAATATCATGATTGCTTTGACCGAGGAAAAACGGGTTGAAACGCAAAAAAACGGTGGCATACCGATGCGGGCGAAATTCAAAACGTACTATGCCGATGGTCGCGAGCGCATCGTAGAGGTTGAGCCACCGAACGCCGCCCATTACGACCATGAAACCGACCACGAAACGGTGCATGCGTGGCTGCTGGAGCGAGGGTTTATTGTAAACGATAGCAATGATAATAACGTAATACAAGGAGTTTTCCATGAAAGAAGCGAAGAAGTTTTGGCGGTTGCTTAATAATTCGTTTGATCGAATGAGTACCATGTTTTATTGGACATACATACTTGGCGATGCGTTCCCGTTCGTCAAAACGTTTTTGTATCCCGGCGATATGTTGGCCGAGAATTATCCGAATCCGAATAACCCCAACGGTAAATGGCTTTACGTGGTGCATTATCCGAACGGCTCAATTGGTGCGATTTCGGAAGATCGCGAAATTCGGATACCGCTTGAGCAAAAGGATATTCTCTATCATTGTTTGAACATGAGCCGGTTCCGTAAAATGATTGCCGAAACGTTGGGACTCGAACAGGTAACAAACAACATCGAGCAAACAGACCGTGTGATTTGTCTCGGAAATTATGAAGCGTTTCCCGGCGAAAAATACCCGGTTATCATGATTTCCATGAACGAATGGAACCAGTTCAAGGGTGACATCGGTAAATTACTGCTCCAATCCAATGAGCCGTTCATCTTGTTGGCATGCAATATGCAGTGTTGGCCGAACGATTTCCTGCCGCATTTCAAGGAACATAAAGTCGCTTTGTTTTCACTTGAGGAATCACTGGAATTTCGGGACAATCGTTTTCAACCGACCGAAGGCTGGCATCAGACAATGGAATTGTTCCGAAAAACACTGAAGCCGGACAATCTTGTCCCGGCCCCGCCGTTTGAATTTCGCAAGAAGGGGGATATGTGGGTGATTCGTTTTGCGGGAGAGGACATGTATTTGAAAGACTCGGTCGGTCTGCGGTGTCTCGGTCAGCTTCTTGCCAAGCCGGACGATCCGGTGTTTGTTTCCGATCTCAAGATGATTATCGACGGTCAAAATCCGCAAACGCTTCCTGCGCCGACGGCTTCCGGTGAAATGGTCGACAGGGAGTATTTGAAAGATGTTGCGAGAAAATATCTGGCTCTCGAAGCCGAATGCAAAGCGGCCAAAGAAACAGGGGAACTTGCTTTGGCAAAGGAACTTCAAGAGGAAATGGCAAAATTGATGGCCTTCATACAGGAGGCCAAAGGTTTCGGCGGACGTGTCAAAGAAGTCAATGAAAAGTTGAACAGCATTCGTATTTCAATGTATCAGGCAATCACCCGAACGCTCGAAAGCATCAAAGTGGAATTGCCGGACTGCTTTTCACATCTGGAACCCAGAATCACAACCGGCTTCATATTGAATTACTTGCCGGACAAAATGGTCGCTTGGGTGATTTAGAAAAATAGATAGTTTTAGTATTCTGCATAATAGGTCGCATTTTGTTGCGGCCTTTTTTTATTTCTTGATTGATTTATCACCACTCTATTTTGTTTATTTTGCTTATTGTTGTATTTTCAAAAAAATATCCCCATTAACATCGGATGTTACATTTGTAACGCGGAATATTACACCCCTATGTTGAGAGCCAAAACTCAACAGAACGGGTAAGCCCGCTGACGAGACCGGTTCTCATCAGCGGGCTTTTTTTGATTCTTGAAAAACGAAAAACAAAGGAACAGCAATGTTAAATTGGGAAAAATACTTTTCACTTGCGCACAAATATCTGCGCCTACAGGCGTTGATTCACTCCATTTCGCCAATCGACGTGGAGGACATCCGGCAAAACGTGTTTTTGTGCATTCTCAAACACCGGGCGGCGATTGCGACCATGTCGGCGACGGAACTGGAGGATTTCTTCGACCGTACAGTTTCCAAATGTGTCAAGCAGTGGAAGCGATATCGCGTTCGGTTCAAATCGATGGAAAACGAGCAAGTACCAACCGTCAACGAGGTTCGGCAGGGTGAATTCAACGAACTTGGACTCGCCATCTTCAAACTCGATGTCGCAACCATTCTCGAAAAAATGACTTCACGTCAACAAAGCATTTGTCGGTGCCTCATCGACGATAAAACGCCGCGTCGAATCATGTGGATCGTCAAATGTTCGCAGATAACCATGAAAACGGAACTCGAAAGTATTCGCCAGCAGTTTTGTGTTTTCGACTACCGCTAACAGCAAAAAAATATTTTGAGATACACATTTGGCCTCAGCTGTCCTAACTAAGTAGAGGGGCAACGCAACAACAACTTTTTTATCAGAAAGAAAAACCATGTCAATCAATACGAACATTTTTATTGAAGAACCGGCGGAAATTTATCATGCCAAAGCGAAGGATCACCTTTCGAGTCATCAGCTCATTGATTTTATTCGCTGCCCATACCATTACATGAAAAAGCGAAACGGTTTGATTCAGGAGTCGGAATCGCAAGCGTTTCTGTTGGGCCGGGCGGCGCACTCGCTCATTCTCGAAGGCCGAAACATTTACGAAAACGAATTTGCCATCGGCGGGCCAATCAACCCGACGACCGGGCG
>JGI994J12354_10002693_pt1 | contig 17031 bp, 13 predicted proteins | sample IntmicLarv3ML3BL_FD_12354 | JGI IMG/M metagenome (IMG submission 12354) | reverse complement strand
CCCATATCGCGTTCGCGGTTTTTTCAACTACCGCGACATATAAATCTTCCTCCATGTTCCCCGGTTCATTTACAAGATTAAAACTTAAATATTCGTTGGGGACATTTTTATAACGTCTCGCGAATTCTGCCCACATACTCGCGAAAGCCTCCTGAGGTTCTGCTTGTGTCCATAAATCGGTGGTTTCCGCAGGTGAAGCGACGGTATATCCCGGCGCTCTGTGGAAATTAAGGCATATATGAATATCATATTTTATACCGTATTCTACCGCTTTGTCCACACGTTTTAATACGGATTCGTTTATTTTGTTCCAGTCGTTGTCAATAATCCAAAGTCTGTAATCCATCGGAACTCTGACAAAATTAAATCCCCAGTCAGCCATCATTTTAAATTCTTCTTCGTCAAAAGGTCTGTCGTCGTTGCCTTTCATAAACATATTGAGCAGGTTGAATCCTCTCCATGTTGACGGAAGTTTTTGTGCCGTCGGCGTGGGAAGTGTTGTTGTTTTTTGTGAAAAATCGTATATAAATTCAAACGGAGGTTCGGGTTCTGTCGGAGCTTCCGACGTATTTTCAACAGTTGTCCCTGTGGTTTCCTCCGCGTCAGAATTATTTTCGCTGTTATCGGTATTATCTCCGTTGTCGTTATTTTTTTCCGTATCGGTCACGCATGAGAATAAAAACATCGACGGCATAACCGCCAAAACCAAAATCATCGCTATAATTCGCTTTATGTACATATAATAAACCTTTCCTGTTTTTTTTTATTTTAATTTCCCGTAATACACGACAATTCTATTTCCGCGCGTTCTTTTATTTCTTCGAGCGTTATGTAATTTTGATATTCGGTTAAAGACGGTGAACCGAGCTCAGGGATTTTATCGCCGAATATCAAATCTGCGAAAACTTTGTTTTCGTCTTCCTCGTCAAGATAAACACGCAGGGTTAAACCGTTGTTTTTCGCTATTAATGCGGCGAGATTCAAATCAAGATATTCTGTATCTGTTATATCGTTGACATAATCCGTTAAAAACATATTTTTATGTGAATCATAAAAATTATAAGGCGTTTTAAATTCATATCGGAGTATTCCGGATACTCCCGACGAAAAATCATTGAAAAACCGCGCTTCTATTGTATCATAAACCGAATATTTAAACGAAAACGCCGCAAGTATAAAATTAATCGTCATCAAATCGTGTTCATTTAAATTATATATGAACATTTTGTCCTCAATATTAAATTTTATCTTATATCCCAAAGAATTTGTATACGGAAAAATACCGACGGCGAAATTTTTCAAAAATAATCCCACATCGCAATAAGTTTTATGATTTTCTTTTCCGGTTACGCTTGAATTTGAGATATGATTAACGAAATATTCCCTGATTTTTGTTATTTTTTTGTTTTTGTTAAAATCGGGAGCGACAACGCCGTTTTGGGTTTCAATTTTTATTTTTTTGTTATATTCAGCCATGAGATTTTCGAGTTTTCCGATTACTTTGTCGTCGTCTGTGCTGTCCCTGCTCAAAAAATTCAGTATGTCAAAAAACGCGAGAATTATAACCGATTTATCAGACGGGAGGAAAATACAGCGTTTCACGGGATATAACCCGTCAAGCTCCAGAATTTTAAACTCACCGTTTTCAATGGCGCGGCGTAATATTTTTATATTCGCGCTGTTTATATGTTTTCTCATAGCCGTACCCGCTCTGAGTTTCATATCGGAAGATTTCGCCGCGTTGTTTTTATAGATTATTTTAAATCCGGTATCCAAAAGTATTACCGGACATTTATAATATTCATATTCCCGAAAATCATTTTTATTTTCGTTTTTTTTAACATCATTATTCATAATTTATTATATCTGACCTTTATTTTGTTTTGCCTGAGTAAAAAAGAAACAAATATGCGAGGCGCGACAAACCGACGCGCCCCGTATTAAATAAATCCGCGTCATTCTTATTACATCAGAACCGGTTAAAAATAATTGCCGTTTGACGCCCATGTTTCAAATTCCGTGAAATTCATATATACGCAGCCGTCGGGACCCAATTTCAAAACGTCTTTCAGAACTTCGTAAATTTTACCTGAAAATTCTTTTTTGCTTTCCTCGGGTGAATGTTTGTAAACCTGAACGGTTACAAAAACTCCGTCGTTGGGTTTTCCTTTCATGAACATAGCCACCCCGTCGTTTATGCTCAACAGTGTGTTGTCTATGTTTTTACCCGGTAAAATCGGCATGATTTCCCCGATTTTCGAGTAGAGTTCAGCTTGGGTTATATAGTCGAGTTTTTTCGCTGTTGTTATGCTTACATACGGCATATTGTTATTCCCCTTTTTATTTAAAATTTATTTTTATTTTAACCTTTTGCTTCTTCGAAACTTGTTATTAATTTATCTATATCTTTTGTTATTTTACCCTCGTTCTTTTCGGAAATTGACGCTAAATTTACGGCACCTTTCTGTAAATTGTCGCCGACAGCGTCAACGAATCCGCCGATAGCGTAAACAAGAGATATATCATAAACCGTTGAGCTGAAAATTATATCGAGCATTGCGGACGAATCCTCGTCCCTTGTGTATTTTCTCTGCAAACATACGTCATAATACGCGGGTCTTATTATCTTTCTTCCGTAATACGCCATAGCGTCGAGTATTATTGAGTTTCTCTCAACGTCTGAAACCGTTCTCGGCAGCATATATGTATATGAATGCCAATGGTTCACCGTTGCGTAATATCTCGTTTGAGCTGCGTCCCATTTCGGTATGGGTACTATCCCGAAATCGTCTTCCATCGCTCTTAAACCGAGGTCCATATATCTGGGGAATCCCCAGTAAAACAACGCTCTGCCCTCAGGGAATACCCAGAACTGAACAAGCTGTCCGCTGCCGTTTTCTTTTCCGTAAGCGTCCCTGTGCATACAATATGTATCGTCAACATAGATTTCGAGCATTTTGTCAAGTATATTTGAAACTTTTTCGGTATTTCCCGTAAATACAGGTAAATCCTCGCTGTCTTTCGAAACGAATTTTTCACCGCTTGCGTTTATGAAACTTGTGATATAATCCACCTGCGTTACAAAACCGTACTGGTCGTTTCTGTTATGTTTACCGTCTTGGTCGAGGTCGAGATAAACGCCTTTGACCATTTCGTTGAATTTGCTCATTGTCCATTGGTTTTCGTTTACTAATGTGTACGGACTATCGAGTCCCAGATTTTCAAGCATTTTTTTGTTGAACATGAGCATTGCGATACCGTCGTAATGTTTAATAAATATATCCCCTGCGATAAAATAAGCCGAACCTCCGATTGACATATCGGAAACGATATTCTGGTCCCACCACGGAGCGTCGAGTGTCAGAGCTGTTTCGTCAAGGTTTATGCCGTAGCCTTTTGAGGCGAACACGGCGGCTTTCATAAGTCTCGGAGCGACTGCGTCATATTCGTCAAGCCCCGCTTTTATTGTTTTGTTCATAAGACTTTCAACGGTATCGTCCGCGTGAATCCCTTCGAGTTTGAGGTTGAAATCTTCTTCAATTTTCAAATTTCTTTCATAAATCGCGTCATTCAGGACTTCACCGTTCATCACTTCGATTTCATAGTCTTCAATGTCGAGGCTGTTTCCCGACCATTGTTTATCAATCAGGATTTTAAAAGTCGCGCCGCCCAAATCAATCGTATCATGCGGGAAAGGGATTTCAACGGGTTTTTCTTCTTCTGTGCCTGCTTCGTCACCGGAAGCTGAGTTGCCGTCGTTTGCTTTATCCGTCGTAGAGCTGCCGTCGTTTGAGTTTGAAGCGGTGTTGCATGAGAAATTAATAAAAACCATAGACATTATCAAAACAAACAGTAAAATTTTTATTGCGTTTTTCATAGTTTTTCACCCCATAAAATTTTTATGATTTCGTTTATTGTTATGTATTTCATAACATATTACATTAATATTATAACAAATCTTAAATTTTGTCAAGGCAAATCAAGAATTTTTTTGATAAATACGTCAAAAAACAGTAAAAATATTCGCGTGTTTTTGTTTATTTGGTATATGTGAGGGAGAAACGGATAATTTTTTTTACGTTGGGATTATATTTCCGTAGGGCGCGGCATCCCTGACGCGCCGCAAATCTGATGTTGTGTGGGGTTTGTGTTGAGAACGTGGGTTCAAATTCTGCGGCGCGTTTGGGAAACCGCGCCCTACACGACAAAATTTGTCGCCGTCTGCGGGGAGACAAAATCCCCCGTCGTATTCCCTTTAAATTATATACTTCTCAACCTCTATGCACCCTTTTACAGCGTCAACAAACGGCTTGCCGTCTTTTATCCCTATGTTTCCGTAACCTTTTTCGGTTGATATAAACGATTTGAAATCGCCTTTTATCTGCGGATTAAGTGTAAGGGTTTTCGACGCTGTGTCGTAGTACGAGCCCGAAAATGCCTGTAATAATCCGTAGGACGCCAACGCTCTCGCGTAGAAATGACCGCATTCATATTCATTATACGGGTTTCTCACGCTGCCGTCATATCTGTCGCGGCAGGTTTTTACGATGTCGAGTCCCTCGGTTAAACAGCCGCTCAATATAAGATGGCTCGCGACCTGATATTCTATACCCGTCCAAACTTCGTCACTGTAAACAAACGGCAGCGACGGTTTTCCTCCGTTGGGCCAGCTGCACAATAATAATCCGCCCTCTTTTCCCAGCGCGTATGACGGTCTTTGCGGATTAGCGTGGGTTGATAAATCTTTTTTCAGGTTGTATTTGTACACGCTCAAAAGATGACTTTTTACTTTTTCGGGGTCTAAAATTTCACCTACGCCGCAGGCTTTCGCAATCCACGCGCCCAGAACGCCGTCGGATATACAGCCTTTTCCGTATTGATATTTCGGTCCCTCGACTTCGCATAATCCTTTCGCTTCGGGGGTTTCTTTGTCAAGATTGAGTTTCGCCTCTAATGTTTTCCATTCTACTTCCTGTATAAAATATTCACCGTTATATAATTTTGTCTCTAAATATTCTCTGCCTTTTTCATATAAATCTTTATACAAATTATAAACATCGGTTTCACCCAGATATTCCGCCATTATTGACGCGGCTTTTAACGCTCCGAGATAGAACGAAGAACACATGCCGTCCGCTCCCCAGAATTCTATATCATATGTGTTATGATGAGGTTCCATCAATACGCCGATACGTTTTTTATCCCATGTATTTATGCAGTATTGCAGGCTTTCTTTTACTTTGCTCCACATTGTTTTGAGCCAGTTGTCGTCGCCGCTTATTTTCCATTCACGGAAAACTTTCATGATTCCCCCAAGCTGACCGTCGGACGCGGCGTGATAATCGTGCGCGGCTTCTCTTATCGGGAGCGATGACCTGAACGTCTGATGTCCCTCTTTATTCTGCGAGACGAAAAACTCCGTTTCCCTCAAACTGCGTTCAAGAGCGGGGAATAAATTCGCGATTGCCTGTGTGTAGTTCCAAACGTGAGTGCATGAGCCGTAACATGAGCCTTCTTCGTCAAGACAACCCTCCCAGCACCATAATCTGCCGTCTGTCTGACGTAAAACCGTCGGGGATTTGAGTATTGAAAGATTCGCGCTCACCGCCTCGATTACTTCTGGGGGCATAGTTGAATCATAAAAACAATCCGAAAATTTCTTTGATTCTGTTCTGAGCATACGGAGATTATTTTTATAATATTCGGCGACGGCGAAAACGTCTGTAAACTGTCCGCTGTACCACGGTTTATGGTTGCCCGAAACGTCGCCGCTTTCAAGATTCGCGCCGCATCTTATATTTGATTCGCCTACATACCAGCAGGTATTCACTTTTATAATCTTGCTTTCGCCGCTTTTTAAAATAAACGGCACGGCGAGATAACCGCCGGGGCTGTTTTCCGATTCGTTCGAACCCTCGCTGTACGCGCCTTTTTCTATATCGTTCCAGAGCATTGTAAGTGTATCAAACCAGCCGCCCCTGAAAAATTTCGCGTTCGCGTATGCTTTATCGTCCGTAAACGCGTAAAACTCGCCTTTCTGCCACGGTTCATTTTCGATTTCTTTTTGACCGAGTACAAACCCGTTGTCCAACGCTTTTACGTAACCGGGATTTTTATCCGCTGTTTTCATAAAATTAAACGAGCAGAAATAATATACCCCTTCTATATCCTCTTTTGAATTGTTGCAGAATTTATATTCAACAGTTGCGGCAGGGAGACAAGAGTTGTACGAATCTCCGGGAATAAACGGACTCCATGAATTTATCGAAACGTCAAGCGGCATATTTTCGTCAAACAGATTTATTTGTGAGAACGGGAATTTTGAGCTGAAATCATTCGACGTAAAACGCGGAAGTCCGTAGTTTTTACCGCCCCAGCCTGCGCCCGAACCCTGAAACGCTGGACTCGGCGCGGTTTTGAAAATTTCCGGCTTGGGGATTTGCCCTTCCAGAATTCTCGCGATTTGACCTGTTTTTGATTTTACGGAAACCGCCGAAAATACATTCGGATTATTGAATATATTAGGCGTGTTTCTGAGTGAAAAACTTCCGAACATACCTGTACCGGATATGCAGTAATTGCCCGCTCCCATTCCTCCGAGGGGAAAATTGATGTACGCGGTATTCTCTTTTTCGTATGCGCTGTTGTAATCTCTTTTCATAACAATATAACCGCTCCTTTGTTTTAATTTTTTTGTTTTTATATATGATTTTATCGTTGATAAAACATTTTATTTATGGTATTATATATTTATATTTTTTTATATTTTCAGGAGGTTTTTTATAATGGATAGTGAAATCAAAAGAAGAAAACAACGTTGGATTGATTTGTATAACGACGATAAAACGGGCGGCGCGGTTATTCTTGTTCACCCGAATTACGGGAGCCGTCCCCTGCCTTATCCCGAAAATAAACGTCAACGCATAGAATTTTCTTTGAATATGTACAAAATTCAGTCGGATTCTGTTGAATTTATCGACGATGATAAAATTCCGTATATTCACCCGTACACGGGAACGGAATTATTCGCGGGAGCTTTCGGCTGTAAAATAAGTTATCCCGACAATGATATGCCGTTCGCCATGCCTTTTGTGCGTAATTCAAAAGAAGCCGCGAAAATAAAATATCCGTCTTTGAAAGATTCCCCGCCGATTAACGAAATTTTTGAAATTGCGGACAAACTGCGTGCTTTCGCTCACGACGCTGTTATGCAGTTGCCCGATATTCAAAGTCCGCTCGATATTGCCGCTTTAATCTGGAATAAAGAGGATTTTTTCGCCGCTATGTATGACGACCCCGAAGCTGTTAAAGATTTAATCGCTATGACCGAAAAATTTCTGACGGAATTTCTGGATTTGTGGTTTGAACGCTACGGCACAGAATTTATCGCGCATTATCCCGATTATTATATGCCGAACGGCATAACTTTTTCAGAGGACGAAGTCGGAGCGATAAGTCCCGAAATGTTCGAGGAATTTTCTCTCGATTCTTTAAATCGTCTCACGGAGCGTTACGGAAATACGGCGGGTATGCACTGCTGCGCCCATTCGCTCCACCAATGGGAAAACTTTAAAAAGATAAAAAATCTCAAACTGTTGAATATAAATCTTACCGATAAAATTCATCAGAAAGCGTATAAATATTTTGAAAATTTATATGTTCAGATGCACAATTCAAATATATCCGACGAATTATGGACGGATAAAGCAAATCATAAAAATCTCCGTGTTGTAATACAGGAATACACCCAAAGTGTGGACGAAGCCGCCGAAAGATGTAAAATATTGCGTGAAAAATACAGTGTTAATTAATTGATTGACCTCAATATATCCCCCGGTTTTATTTCTCTTTTATTCCATATATTATTCGCGTTTTTTATGTTATCGTCTATTTTTATTTTATAAATCATAAAAGGGTGCGGGGCGGATTCTATCGGCCGGTCGTTTTCGTCGAGCAGATTACTTATTATAATATCGTCGCCGAAACGCGAGGGTGATAATATCTGCGCTTTTTGGTTCAGTACGACTTTGTTTTTCTGCTCGAAAACTGCCGTCGAGGTTTCTTTATCATATGAAACGCATGTCCCAAGATATGTTTTTTCCCTGATATATTCGGGATTATTGCAAATTTTCGCGTTGTTTGACGGAGTATCATAAAAAAATCCCGTGTCGTATTCCCTGCGGCTTACTGATTCTGTTTCTTCTTTTAATTTATTTATAACAACATCGTTTGGTTTGTCATAATTATCATAAAAATTATCAAGCGCGATTCTGTAAGCGTTGGTTATACACGCCGTATAATGCGCGCTTTTCATTCTTCCCTCAATCTTAAACGAATTTATCCCGCTCATAACCAAATCATCTATATGCTCAACCATGCGTAAATCTTTTGACGAAAACAAAAACGCCCCGTTGTTTTCGTCCTCGGCGATTTCAAGATATTCGCCAGGGCGTTTTTCTTCAACCACGTAATATTTCCAGCGGCATGGTTGAGTACATGCGCCTTTATTTGCGTCTCTTGACACGTAATAATTCGACAAAAGACATCTGCCCGAATATGATACGCACATTGAACCGTGAACAAAACATTCGAGTTGTATATCATCGCCGATATTTTCTTTTATTGTTTTTATATCCCCGAAAGTTAGTTCACGCGATAAAATTATACGTTTTACGCCAAATTCAGCCCATGCGAGGCATGATAAATGATTTTGGACGTTTGCCTGAGTTGATATATGAATATCAATCTCAGGCAATATTTTTTTAACGAGTGCGACAACTCCTATATCCGCGCAAATCAACGCGTCGGGTTTATCGCTTAAATTTTTTATTTCGTTCAAATAATTTTTCAAGCCGTCAATATCCCCGCTTCGCGGGACTATATTCACGGTGAGATATAATTTTTTCCCGCGTTCATGCGTGTAAATACTCGCGGTTTCTATTTCGTCTAACGTGAAATTATCCGCTGCGGCGCGCATACCGAAATTTTTCCCCGCAAAATAAACTGCGTCCGCACCGAAAAGCAGGGCGGCTTTGAGTTTTTCAAAATTCCCCGCAGGTGATAATATTTCGGGTTTTGCGGGTATTGTAGGTAGGTTGTTAAAAGGCATATGACACTCTCTTTTTTTGAAATTTATGATATATTGACGGAGAAAAACACCCGTCACACGGCGAATTTGCGTTTATCACGTCGCAGGCTGCTGCAATGCCGCCGCCGCTTTTTCCTGACGTATGCGTTCCCTGTGCGCTTCGTGCTGCGCAAGGGTTTCGGAATAGAATACTTTTCCGTTCATATCCGCGATAAAATAATAATTCGGGAATTTTTCTTCGGGCCAGAGTGCAGCCCATATCGCCTCGTATCCGGAGTTACATATCGCGCTCGGCGGCAATCCCTTTCGGGTATATGTGTTATAGGGTGAATCTATCGCCAAATCCGCCTGTGTTAAATCTGATTTATGCTCGTCAAAATCATACAATTTTGTCGCGTCGGATTGGAGAAGTCCCCCAAATGCCGCAGAGTTTAAGAGTCTGTTATGGAACACCGCCGAAATAGGCATGAAATCTTCGGGGAATTTCGCTTCCCTCTCAACCATTGACGCTAAAATAATTATATCGTCTATGGACATATTTATAAGCTCAGCTTGTTCATAAAATTTTTCGTCGAATTTATCATCGAAGTTATCGAGGAATTTTGTTATTATATCAAGCTCGCTCTCGTCTTTGTAGAAGTCGTATGTGTCTGGGAAAAGATACCCTTCGAGCATATATTTTCTGTCGGGAGACAATGACGCTTTGTTTTCGTAGAGCGGTTTTAAAAATCTGTAATTAAGCGCGGAAAAATCGTAACTGTTTATAACTTCAATAAATTTTTCCCTTGTTCCGATACCGTATTCATCGACAAACCTGTTTATTATCTGGTCAACCGTGAATCCTTCGGGTATGGTAACACGTACAATCTCACGCGCGGCGGCTTTTTTCCTGAACAAATATATTAATTCGTCATAATTTAAATCGGACGATACATGATATGTACCGGGTTCATATTCCCAAACCTTGTCTTTTTTTCTGTAATTTATATAAAAATCAAAAATCTTCGGGTATTTTATAATTTCACTTTCATGTAAAAGCTGTGAGATTGTCTCTATATCCGCGTCCTCAGAGATAACAATGTCTGCCAAAAAGGGAGCTTTCACGAAAGCGAAAACATCGTTTGCTATCATTATAACATTGTATGAAATAAGTCCGGAAACGAGTAAAACCCCGATTATATAAAGTAAGACTTTTAATATACCGGATATAACAAAGCCGTCTTTTCTTGTGTCCGCGTTATCGTCTCTGCGTTTGTTTTTACTTTTACTTTTGGATTTACTCCCCGAAACGCTCATATCAAAATCATCGTCGTCGTTTGGAGTAACTTTTAACCGATTGCCCTGATTGGGATTTATGTTTGTGACCCTTTGTCTGCTCGATTTAATATCGCGTCCCGTGTAGTGATATGTTTCACTGCCGTTTCGCGTATTTTTGACGTTTTTTTTCGCGGTAGGCGTTTGATTGTCCGCAGTTACTCCGGGTTTTGATACACGGTTTGTGTCGAACATTTTTGTATGTCCAGCCTGAAACCCGTCGGTCATATTAGCGTCGCACGCGATTTTTTGGGTCGTCTGATTTTGCTCCGGTCTTTTTCTGACGGGAGCAGAGCGGTCCGACGAATCACGCTTGACCGGAAGATTTGACGAATCGGAGGGTCTCGCTCTGTTTTGCGGAGCGGGTTTTCTCGGTATTAAATCAGAATCCGGTCTTTTCTGTATAGGTCCGGTCGGTCGGTTTTGATTATTGGGATTGTTATTTATATCGTTGTTCATTGACGGTTCACCTTTTTATAAATAATAAGAGTTATATGTTTATATATATAAAAAATATAACTATAACTGCAATAAAAGTCGGGGATAAAAGGGATTTGAAAAACGCCGCCGCTTTTGCGGATTTGCTGTCGTTTTCGGGGAGATACACGGGTGACGGCTCGTTGTTGTAAGCCTTATTGTAATATATACTTTCGAGACTGTTTAAAACAAACGCGATAAACACAATAAAAACTACCGCGATTATAAATATAAAAATAAATCTGTTCTGTTCAAATTGCAGCGCGCCCGACAGTTTATCCCATAAGTATATACTGTATAGATTATATCCCGCGTGAATAACGGCGGAAAACAACACCGAATTTGTTATTTTCGCGACGATATAGAAAATCACGGCGGCGAAAAAATACGACGGAAAAAATTTCAGTGAAAAATGTGACGCCGCGAACGCGAGCGATGTAAGTATCAGAGCGCAGAAAACCCCGTATTTTTCATATTCCGCCGAAAGCACGGAGCGGAAGAAAAATTCCTCACACAGTGCGGGCAGTAACACAAACGATATTAAAACCCCCATGTCATAAACGGGATTTCCCCCCGTGTTTATAAACACGGTCAAAACGCTTTCGGGGTTTACGGCTGTTCCTGAGGAAAAAAACATCAGTGAATTTATAAGTATCGTACCCGAAACAAGAACGACAAACATATACATAACGAGTGAAAGATGTTTAAGTTTGGGAAGTCCGAATTTCAGATTTTTTGTATACCCCGCGCCTTTCAGTTTTACATAAAAAACGGCGGGCAGTAAAAACGCGCATATATTTGATATTACCGCAAGTATAAAAAATCTGTCGGGTTTATATTTAACGTTGTTGAAAATTATATAATCTACGGTGTTCGCCACGAAATCTTCGTCGTTTTCAATTTGTTCAGGCTGTTCCGTCTGTTGTTCGGGTTCCGTATATATGATATTGTTCCCTTTAAAAAAGACGCTTTGAAACAATATCAGCACAACCATTGCCGCGATAAGCAGGCAAGGAGCCAGAAGTCTGTTTGATATATTCAAAAAAGTTTTACGCCCCTTTCTTTTCCCTTCTTTTCGCTTTCTTTTTGTTTATTATCCTCATTTGACGATTGTCACGCCTTTGTCTGTTATTATAACGTCAAGTTTTATATCATATTTTCCTCTGGGGAGTTTATCCGATTTAAATTCCGAATAGCTCAGCCCTATTTTTGTCCCCTCGAAAGTCGGGAGGAATCTGTCATAATATCCTTTGCCGTAACCCATTCTGTAACCGCCCGAATCATAGGAAAGGCAAGGTATAACGCATACGGCGAGGGGATGTTTTTTCGCGCCGAGTTCTTCCGCGTTTTCTTTTAACAAATCCTTAAAATCCTTGTTTGTTTTGGGCGGTTCAAGGATATTATAAGTCCCCGAATATAATTCTTCCATTGATTTTATCGTTTTAAACGATAAAGTATTATCTTCGGTATTTGAGATTGGGCAAGCGACGATTTTATTATTAGCGAGTGAATGTTCTATTATCTGATAGGTTGATATTTCATCTTTTGTTGAGACGTATATCAAAACTATGTCGCAAAATCTGTACGATATTGATCTGAGAAAAGTGTTTGTTATTTTTTTGTCCCATTCTTCGCGTTTTTCGGGGAGAATATTTCTCCGTTTTTCTAAAAATTCCGCTCTTACTTCATTTTTTTGCCTGCGTAGTTCATACATAAAAGACCTCATATTTTCATAATATCAAAATAAAATTTATACAATACAATTTAATAGAATACAATAGCTTTGTTTTAATCAATTTAATAAAACAAAATCTGTTTACCTATTTTCTCCGCTTGTTCATCTCCCTTTAATACACGTATCAGTTCAAGTCCGAAATCAACGGAAACGCCTGCCGCTGCTGCGGTTGTGAATATTTTATCGGTTATTACCTTTTCTGTTTCAAGATAAACCGCGCCGCCTTCTTTCAGGTAATCTTTAAACGACGGATACACCGTTGATTTTACGTTTTCCAAATATCCGAGCCTCGCCAAAATTGAAGGCGCGGCGCATATCGCCCCGATTGGAATTGAGTTTTTCACACAATATTCTGTGATTTTTTTTACCGTTTCGGATTTGTACAGATTTTCAACTCCGACTCCGCCGCCGGGGAGGACTATCATTTGCAGGTTTTCTGTTTTAACTTCGGTTTCGTTTATGTCCGCTTTTATTTCTATATCATGCGAACCGGTGACTTTGTTTTTTTCGCATGATTCGCCGACTTTCACGGTCAAAACGTCAAGCTCCGCGCGTCTAAGTAAATCAATAGGCGCGACGGCTTCACATTCTTCAAATCCATCGGCAAGAAAAACATATATCATACTACAATCTACCCGCCTTTACTTTAATCAAATATTCATAAACATATTTATATAAACTGGGGTTTTCAGGTTTCGGATTATTTCGGTTATACCGTTATCAAGAGGAAGAATCATCGCGAGGGGGATATTTTCCCCATTGTATGACGATGATTGGGGTACGCTCATTTCAAGATTTACATTGTTTTTCTGATTTAAAATAAAATCCGAAAGAATATTTATTATATCATCGTATTTTTGTTGGACATTTTCCCTTATATTACTGTATTCAAGTAGTATTATATCATCAATATAATAAGTATTTTTATATTTTTTGTAAAAAACATAACAAAATTTTACGACATTATTTTCAAAAACGGCAAAATGAGCCGTTATTTCTGAATTTTCGGGCATATCGAGGTATGACGAAGCACATTTGAAATAAAAAAATCTGTCTTTCATGGGCGCGAGTTCCTGTTTCGCGGTATATTCGGCGTAAGAATTATATAATCCGTCAAAAATTTCTGTGTCTGTTATATTTTTGTTCACTAATTTAAAGCCTGCTAAATCCTTGTCTTTTTGTAAATCGGAGCGGAGTTTTATTTTTTTCGCCGCGTATATACTTTCAAATCCGGATTTTGAATAAAAATCAAACAGTTCTTGTTTTTGATTCTGCGGGAATAAAAAGATTGCTTTTAATCCCCTGTTTTTGCACAATTCCGACGAATACGAGATTAACTTCGACATATGCCCTTTGTTTCTGTATTCTTTTTTTGTGGCGGCGGCAAAAAGATACGCGCAGTCGCCGAGGTTTTTCATATTTGAATATAACGGGAAATCTATAAGATAAAGCGCGGAGATTATTTTTTTGCCGTCGGTTATAATCGGGACATTGTATTCGGGTATCATGTACGCGTCGAGAAAAGACGAGATAAAATTTTCGTCGTCTCCGAAAACTTCGACCCATAATTTTGCAAGTTCTTTTTTATGTGAAAAATCCGCGAGCGTTATATCAATCATATATTTTTTATCTCACCAATCACCAAATCATATAAATTTTTGCTTATTTCTTCCTGTGTCTTCGGGATTAAAATTCCCGTTTCATCTTTTTTATAACAGATGATTCTTTCCCAGCCGAGATAATTCGCGGCGTATTTCCCTGCGTCATAACTCTGTCTGATATACTCGAAATTTGTTTCATGTATATCTTTTTTAACCTGCGTTTCCTGCGCTCTTTTTTCTATGAGCTTTATAGAGACATCGTAGTGCATATCAAACAAAACCGTTAAATCGGGTTTGGGTATTCTTAATTTTTCAAATTCATAATCATAAAGCCAGTCCAAAAATTTATCCCATTCGGTTTCTTTTAGTTTCGCGAGCTGATGTACGGCGTTCGCCGTCGTGTAACGGTTTGCGAGAATTATACTGTTTTCTTTTTCGTAAAATTCTTTCCAGCCGTTTATATAAGATATATATCTGTCCGCGGCGAAAAACGACGATGCGGCATACGCGTTTACATCGGCGGGATTTTTCCCCAAGTTTCCGTTTAAATATAATTTTACAAGCGATGAGCTTTCGCTTTCGTAAACGGGAAATGTGAGATATAAAATCTCTTTCCCCGATTCGCGGAGTTTTTTTTCAAGGATTTTCGCCTGCGTCGTTTTCCCCGACGCGTCTATCCCGTCAAACGCTATAAGATACCCCATGTTTGTTTGTCCTCTTTATTCTTTTATTTTGCAATAATATTGTTAAAAATTGTTGAAAAATTGATAAAAATTTAAAAATAATATAATTTGTTGAATTTAATTTATATATTTGTTATATTTATGCTATATTATATTATATAATAATGTCTGAACATAATTATAAAGAAAATATTAAGATTTACAACAAATTTTACAGAAACAAGAGGGGATTTTATTATGAACGGCAATTTTCCGAAGAAATTCATACGTGACAGAGTTCCGAAACCCAAAAATTTAAGGGAGCTCTGGGATTATAATAAAAACACATACGGACCGCAGAGTTATTTTTCATACAAAAAAGATAAAACCATTGTCACTTTAACTTATAACGATATGCACGCAATAATGCAGAAAACAGGTACGGCGTTTCATAAAATCGGCATAATGGGCGAAACTATCGCGATTCTCACCGAAACACGCCACGAATGGCTCGCGTGTTATATGGCGACGGTAAACGGAAACGGCATTGTTGTCCCTCTGGATAAAGAACTCGCGGAAGAACAGGTCTTAAATTTTCTTGAAAGGGCGAAAGTTAAATGCGTCATATATTCGGGAGCTTACGCTAAACTTATAGAGGATTACGCGAGAGCGACTGACAGACCGGAAAAAACAGCGGACGTTTTTGTCAATCTGGACTTGGAACCCGAAAAAGAAACTCTGCCCGAATATAAAAATTTGAACATACATTCATATCAGAATCTCTTGAAAATAGGTGAAACCGCTTTAAAAGAAAACTGCGCGGCGTATACAGAAGCTGTTATAGACCGTGAAAAACCCTGCGCTTATCTGTTTACGTCGGGAACAACGGGGACAAGTAAGGCAGTTATGCTGTCGCATAAAAATATCGCGACAAACGCACATTCCGCCGCGTGCTGCGTTATGGTCAGAAATCACGATATTATCGTGACTGTCCTCCCCATTCACCATTCATATGAGACAACATGCACATTTTTCGCGGCTTCTCTACTCGGCGCGCATTTGTGCCAGAATGAATCTTTGAGAATGGTTATGCGAAACTTCCAATTTTATAAACCGACGGTTTTGGTTATCGTCCCGTTGTTTGTCGATAATATAGTGAAAAAGATATGGGACGAAGTCGAGAAAAAAGGCAAGACAAAAACAGTTAAAAACGCGATAAAAATGAGTAATTCCCTGCGTAAAGTTGGTATAGATATAAGAAGAAAATTATTCAAGGATATTCTCGCATCTTTCGGCGGCGACGCTAAATCCATAGTGTGCGGTGGCGCGCCGCTCAATCCTTCGCATGTTAAAACAATGGACGATTTCGGGGTTTCGATATGGCAGGGTTACGGTATAACCGAGTGCGCTCCGCTTGTCGCGGCGATACCCGAAACAATGCACATGAAAAAAGCCGCGTCGGTTGGTCACCCTGTTTTCTGCAACGAAGTTAAAATAGGCGAAAAAGATGAAAACGGCTGCGGTGAAATTCTTGTAAAAGGCGATAACGTTATGCTGGGATATTTAAACGATGAAGCGGCGACAAAAGAGGCGTTCACCGACGACGGATTTTTCAAGACAGGCGATATAGGGTATCTTGACGAAGACGGTTATATTTATATAACCGGACGAAAGAAAAATATAATTATTTTAAGCAACGGAAAAAATGTTTATCCCGAAGAAATAGAGGAATATTTATATAAGATAGACGGCGTAAAAGAGTGTGCTGTTATCGGGAGAAAAAAAGCGAACGGCGAGGATAATATAACAGCGTTGATATTCCCCGATTTAGAGATTGAAAAATTCGCGGGGAAAGATTTCAAAGAAGTTGAGACTATAATAAAAGAAGAAGTGAACAATATCAATAAACAGCTTCCCATATTTAAACAGGTTACAGAGACAGAAGTCCGCGAAGTTGAGTTTGAGAAAACCACGACGAAAAAGATTATGAGATATAAATTGAAATAAAAAATAATAAAATATAGTTATATAGTAATATAAGGAGTAAAAAATTATGTACGAAAAAATAAAAACGCTTCTCGTTGAACAAATGGGAATAGACGAAAAACTTATAACGCCCGACGCTAAACTTATCGCTGACCTTGAACTTAATTC
>JGI994J12354_10002692_pt1 | contig 17032 bp, 17 predicted proteins | sample IntmicLarv3ML3BL_FD_12354 | JGI IMG/M metagenome (IMG submission 12354) | reverse complement strand
GTCGGGCCGCTCCGGGGTTCTATTTTCTCGTGCATCAACTGGAACACTGGGAGTGGCATCACCGCATACACAATTAGAAGCTATTTGATTGGCAACAATTCAACATAGCCCCTCCACACGGCGGGCGATGCCTCTTTCTGCATATGATAACTCAACCAAATTTTTTTCAACCCTCGCCCTCCGCACAGAGGACGACCGGGGCAAATAGTTGGACAGAGTGCCACGACGAATTTCAATCCACACCCATGCACCAATGGGCTCAAACCGAATGCGGGGATTGCAGCTTGCGTGTGCGAAAAAAGAGAAAATAATCAAGGAAGAATAGCAGATAGCGGAACATCAAAAAGAAAGCCACGGATAATTCCACAAATAATACACCACATTAAAAATCCCCAGCAAAACATAAGTCCCCGCCGCAGAAAAAATCACCTTCTTTCGCCGCCAAAGCAAGCACGCAAACGCAGGCATCAAATACAGCGTAAACGCCAGCGCCAGCTGCACCGACGCCGAAACCGCAGACACCGCCCAATCTCCGCTGCTGTACTGATACAAAAACCAATATCGTGCCTCGGCAATCCGCCCGACCTGCGACGAATTGTCGTCGCTCAACTCAAAATTCCAGCTCAACAACGGCCCCAAAGTCAAACCCCGCACAAACGGCTCAAATGCGGAGTCAAAATACATCCCAAAAGGCGGGTACGCTCCAATAAAATAGCTTGCGCTCCCGTCTCCGTTCCGAAATTGCGTATCCATCCCCAAATTCAAAACAAGGTTATGCTGCGCATCATAAAAATAATAATAACCCAGACTGCCCGCAAACGCATCGCCGCCGAGCACCCGCAGAAAATCCTCTTTCGTCCGACAAACCTGCCCGTTGTATGTAACCCCCTTGGCCATATCGTTGTGCGCAAACTGACCGCTCTCATCCACAAACAGTGTCAAATCGTGAGACGGCAGCTTCGCAATGTGCGCATGCTCCTGCTTCACCGGTAAAAAATACGCAAAATAAAGCGCCAAAAACAGTGCAGCAAAGCTGGCCGCAGCAAGCAGCACCAATATTTTCTTCTTATCCTGCATCTCAATTCCTACCTTCCCTGCAAAAAACGCAACCATTTTCCCGACATCCCCACCGTCTACTTCAGCAATTTCTTAAAATCAATCAGCGCAAAAATATCATCAAACAGCTCGTCAGAGCGCAAATCGAAAACCAGAGGAGAAAACTTCAGCTTCCCCATTTGCTTCGCCTCGGCAACCATCTGCGCCACCTCGCCGCCGAGCGACAGCCCCAGCGCCTCCGCACGGTGCTTCTCCGGCATAAAAATGGTCACTCTGAAAAAACCCGCCCAAATGGAGAGCCAAAAGGCAGTCGTCTCCTTCTGCGTTCCCCGCACGGTCACCCACTTGTATAGCCCCTTCGCAAGCCACGCTTTCCCGTCGTTATAATACCGCCAATCCGCTTGAATCCCATGTCCTTCAAGCGTTTCCAAAAATTTCGCATAAGCGCCATCCGCCTCGCCAAGCCCTTGGGCAATCAGCTCCCTCGTCGGATTGAAGCCGGCGTCGCGCAATAATTGCTGCTCACGCATCGTCCATCAGCCCCCCATCCCTCAAGCACTTTTTTCATCCAAACGCCGGTGATTTCCCCAAACACGTATTTCCGATGCTCCCCCAAATCTCTATAGGGCTCGCTCATATAATCAATCGCCTCTTGCGCATAAAAATCATCCGGGAAACAGGGCGTCGTAATCTGTGTCAATTTACATTCTAAAACAAGCCTCGCCTCTTGAAAAGACATCGCTCCAGAGGGCAGCGCAATCCCGGTCAATGCAACCTCTTTCATCTTTTCGCTGTCCCGCCCGGACTTGCTCCCCAAAAATAAAACCTGCTCTCTATACTCGTCAGGAAAATATGACAAGGTATACACCCGCTCCGCTTCAATCAGCGCAAGTGTATATCGGTTCGACGGAAAAAACAGCATCGTCGTTGGCTTGCGAAACAGCAGCCCCATACCGCCGCCGCTGGCGGTCATGGAATTGTACTGCGCCTCATTTCCCACCGTGACAACCGGGAACACCGCCCCAGCCAGCGTAAACACATTATCCGTGATTTCCTCTGGCGATATTTCTGCAAACAGCTCCTCAAACCTCATCCGAAAACACTCCTTTCCCATGTCTTTGACCGCCACAAAACAGCAAATCCGCCCGCCAAAATAAACCGCAGTTCAGTGGGGAAACGCCTCCAAATATCGTATAATTTCCTCCGCAACACGGAGCGCCTTCCCGCTGATTTCAGCGTTCAATGCCTCCGCATCCTCAAAATCGGGATGCGTGACCAGCACGACTTCCAACACGGAATATCTTGGCATTTCCTCTCGCCCATGATTCCAAACACTCGTCTTGAGCTGCGCCCAATATGCCGCTTGCACATCGGCGTTCTGCCCCATCAACCAGAGCTCAAACCGCATCTCCGCATGGTTCAAAACGATCCCGAACCGCAGCTTTTTGCGCCGCAGTGCATCGTTGAAAAACGGAAAATACGTGAAATCCATATATCCGGGAGACACATTTCCGCATGTATAGTGTGCCGGAAAAGCCTTTTCGCAATGTGCCCTCAAGCGCATCACATAGCGCAGCAAAGCACGATACGCAACTTGAATATCGCCCCTCGCCAACTGCTCTTTATAAGCTGCAATATAGTCCGCTTGACTACCCATAGTCCACCTCGCTCTTTCTCGCTCAAACGCAAGCCGCACACAAAAGCGCATGGCTGCTGCATTATGTCGCTACTTCAAACCCGAACTCGTGCAAAACAAGTTCGTCATCAACCACTTCCTCATAGCATCCCCCGGCTCGCACAAACCTGTTTTTCAGATAGAAATGAATCGCAGGCACATTGTCATCTACGACAAAAAGCCGCAAAGACCTCGCGCCCTGCTCTCTTGCGCACCCGACCGCCAATCGGAGCACGTGGCTACCAATGCCCCGCCTCGCATAGTGTACATTCACGCCAAACCGGTCAAGATACCGCACACCTGCATCCTCGCCCGCCCACGTCACACACTGCGCACCCGCATGCGCATCGCACAGGGCAAAAGCGGAAACAACCACATCGTTATCTAGCAAAACATAAAGCCGCTTCTGCTCAATATCCCCGCCGAAAAATGCGCAGGGATAAACCTCGTCCCAAATCCGCAGCCCGCCCACATGCATATTTGTAACAATTTCCCGGTACACGGCTTGAATCTGCGGCAAATCCTCCATTTCAGCTAGCCTCAATTTCATCGCCATCAACATTCGACAACTCCAATCCGGCTCCTCGCTTTAGCTCCGATGCCGCCCGCAAAATGCCAGCAACTCCGCCCGACGCTCCTCCGACAGCTCCGCCTTTTTTACGCCTAACAAAGCGCCCTCCAGCGCCAGCAACCGCTGTATACCCGCCGACGAATCCACGGCCGAAAGCCGCAGCCATGCCTGCTCCGCCCCGACGGCACGCAGCTCCGCCGCCGTGCGAATTCCCACAGTGCGAAGCTGCCACTCAATCGCAGCACCAATGTTCGGTAAGCTCGATAATGCCGCCATCAGTCAACCCATTCCTTCACTTTTTCAAACAAAAACGGCTGAATCTCCGGATAGGTCACCCCCTCCGGGCACTCATCTAGCAGACAAATTTCCGCAATCTCCGTCTCCGGCAGCGGCGCAAAACCCCGCACCTCGGCAAAGCAAAGTAAGCCATAGCTCCTCGCATCCCCAACCACGCAATAAACGCAGACAGGGGAGAGGCTATAGTCCACCGCACCGGTCTCCTCAAACAGCTCCCGATGCGCCGTGTCGAGAATAGACTCCCCCGGCTCTCGCCGCCCGCCCGGAATCTCCCAGGTCTCCCGTAGCCGATGTCTACAAAAAAACCACTGCCTCCGACAGCGACTTACAATCACCGCATAGTCCAGTAGGCCGTCCTCCACAGCGCAAACATCCTCAAACACAATGGTCATCGCCCACACCTCCAAAAACCTTAAAGCGTCAAGCCCCCGTCAACTGTAATCACCTGCCCAGTGACAAAGCTCGCCGCAGGGGAGAGCAAAAATCCAATCACCCCGGCCACCTCGTCCGCTTGACCAATCCGCCCCAGCGGCGTGTCTGCCAGCACGGCCGCCACATCTCCGGCGGTCAAATTGCGGTTCATCTCCGTGTCAATCAGCCCCGGTGCCACGCAGTTCACCCGAATGCCCGACGGCCCTAACTCCTTCGCCAAGGCCTTCGTGTAAGCGACAATCGCACCCTTGCTCGCCGAATAGGCGCTCTCGCAGGAAGCCCCGCTGATGCCCCACATGGACGAGAGCAGCACAATGCTGCCCGCCTGCTGCCGCAGCATCCCCGGCAGCGCCGCCTGCACCAGCCGGTGTACGCCGGTGACGTTGAGGGCAAACAGCCCCGCCCAGTCCGCCTCGCTCGTGTTCTGCGCAAGCGCAAACAGAGCCTTGCCGTGGCAGCAGACAAGACCCTCCAGACCCCCCAGCGTATCCCGGGCGACGGAAACCACCAGCGCACCGCTGCCCTCCGCGGTCAAATCCGCAGGGATGGCAACGCCGCAGGCAGGCGGCATATTTTTATGGTAGTGCAGCGCCAACCCATGCCCTTGGCTGTGCAAAAGCCGGGCTGTCGCTGCGCCGATGCCCCCCGAGGCACCGGAAATCAAAATTTTCATGGACAAAATCCGCCCAATCAGTAGCGGCGAATCACGCCGACCACCTTGCCGATGATTTCGGCAAAGCGCCCGTCGATGGGTTCATATGCATCGTTTTCCGGCAGCAGCCAAACCGCACCGCCCTTGCGGCTGAAGGTTTTCACCGTCGCCTCATTCTCAAACAGCGCCACCACAATGTCGCCGTTGCGCACGTCGCTCTGCTGATGTACGATGACCAAATCCCCGGGCAAAATCCCCGCCCCGAGCATGCTCTCGCCTCGCACCCGCAACGCAAAATGCTCGCCGGAGCGCTTGCCCGTGTCGAAGTAAATCACATCCTCCACGTTCTGCTCCGCCAAAATGGGCGCACCGGCGGCCACGTTGCCCACCACGGGCACCTCGTTGGCCTCCGTCTCGAACTCCCGCTGCGGGAACTCAATCACCTTGTTCTCCGGCTCGCTGCGCTTCTGCCCGAGGATTTTCAGCGCCCGCGTCTTGCCGGTCTGCCGCTCCAAATATCCGGCCTCAATCAAACCCTCCAAATGGAAATGCGCCGTCGAGGGCGACTTAAACCCAATGGCGCTGCAAATCTCCCGCACCGTGGGCGGATAGCCGTTTTCCTGTTGATATTGCGTTAAGTAGTCGAAAACCTGCTGTTGCTTCGGCGTAATTTTTTTCATGGGTTTTCGCTCCCTTCTCCGATTCATGGCAACAGTATACCATATAATATTTAACAATACAACACTTGTTCTAATTATTCTTCAAAAACTTTTTCCCGCCGCCGATTGCGCCACAAAACACTTGCCTTTTTGCCCCTTCGCCTTATATAATGTAGAGTAACGCTAAAAAAGGATTGAGAAACATGCTGCAATTTGATGAATATAAAGTAAAACTAAACCACCTCGGCCCTCAGCTGCGCGAGCTCGGCAACGCCTTGAACCTCGAGGCCGCCGAGCAGGAGCTTGACATGCTGCGCGCCGAGAGCGCCGCCGACGGCTTCTGGGACAACGTCGAAAAAGCCCAGCAGGTCACTACGAGGGTCAAGGCGCTCGAGAGCAAGCTCGAGGGTCAAGCCCGCCGCCAAAGCCAGCTCTCTGACCTTGTCACCATCTGCGAAATGGGCAGCGAGGAGGAGGACGAGAGCCTCCTGCCCGAGCTCGAGAGCGGCTTCACCGCTCTCGTCGAGGAAATCGAGGCGCAAAAGCTCGCCACGCTCCTCACGGGCGAGTACGACAGCTCCAACGCCATCTTGAACTTCCACGCCGGAGCCGGCGGCACCGAGGCGCAGGACTGGGCGCAAATGCTCTTTCGCATGTACACCCGCTGGGTCGAGCGCCGCGGCTTCACCTATCAAGTGGTGGACTATCTCGACGGCGACGAGGCGGGCATGAAAAGCGCCACCGTCATCGTGCAGGGCGAAAACGCTTATGGCTACCTCAAGGGCGAGAGCGGCGTACACCGCCTCGTGCGCATTTCCCCCTTTGACTCCAACGCCCGCCGCCACACCTCCTTCGCCGCCCTCGAGGTCATGCCGGAGATCGCCGACGATGTCGAGGTGGAAATCCGCAGCGAGGACTTAAAGGTGGACACCTACCGCGCCTCCGGCGCAGGCGGCCAGCACGTGAACAAAACCGAATCCGCCGTGCGCATCACGCACCTGCCCACCGGCGTCGTCGTCGCTAGCCAGCTCGAGCGCAGCCAGTTTCAAAACCGCGACACCGCCATGCGTATGCTCCGCTCCAAGCTCGTCGAAATTCAAGCGCAGCAGCATGCGGAAAAAATCTCCGACATCAAGGGCGTGCAGCTCAAAATCGAGTGGGGCAGCCAAATCCGCTCCTACGTATTCATGCCCTACCAGCTTGCCAAGGACAACCGCACCGGCTACGAGAGCAGCAACATCGACGGCGTGATGGACGGCGACTTGGACGGCTTCATGAATGCCTACCTCAAAGCTTCTGCCACCGGAAACTGGGTCACAAAATAAAAAGCAAGGCCTCCGCCCGTGAAAACGCATCACAGGCGGAGACCTTTTGTCAAATAGCGGAAACAACTTACAAAAAAATTACAAAAAGGTTACAGTTTCCATTGCATTTTTCCTTTACATTTGATAAAATATCAATGCAACTATGTAAAAATGGAAAAAAAGCACAAGCTTATTTTGAAAGGTGGAAAATCGAATGAAGCAAACCCGTAAAATCCTCGCCCTGCTTCTGGCGATGGCTATGGCCTTCGGCCTCATGGCTCCCGCACTTGCAGTAGAGGTTCCCGCTGAAGGGGACAATCTTGAGGGTACTTTAGTTATCATTCACGTAAACGACAGCCACGGCCGCGACGTTGCCGCCGCAGGCAGCAGCATCGGCACGGCAGGCATTGCCCAGCTGGTCGCCGACTACAAGGCCGCCGGTGCAGAGGTTCTCCTCATGCACGCCGGCGATGCCACACAGGGCACGCCGCTTGTAAACTATGAGCAGGGCGCAAAGGCCATCGAGTTCATGAACGCCGCCGGTTATGATGTCATGACCCTCGGCAACCACGAGTTCGACTGGGGCACCCAGAACCTCAAGGACATCACGGCGAATGCCAACTTCCCCATCGTCTCCGCCAACACCATCGACACGGCCACTGGCAAGCCCATGTTCGAGTCTCATACAATTTTTGAGACCGAGCTCGGCATCAAGGTCGGCGTGTTCGGCATCACCACGCCGGAAACCGCCACCAAGGCTCACCCGAGCAAGGTCGTCGGCACCTCCTTCCACGCTGGCGACGAGATGTTCGCTATTGCACAGAAGGAAGTTGACGCACTCAAGGCCGCAGGCTGCGACCTCATCGTCGCTCTGGGGCATCTGGGCGTGTCCGACGAGAGCATCGGCAACCGTTCCACCGATCTGCTTGCCAAGGTCACCGGCATTGACCTCTTCATCGACGGTCACAGCCACACCGTGTTTGAAACCGGCGAAATGGTTGGCGACACCCTGCTGGTCTCCACCGGCGAGTATCTGAAAAACGCAGGCGTTGTCACCTTTGCGGACGGCGTCCTCACCGCCGGCCTCATCTCCGCCGCTGATTACAGCGAGGTTGACGAGACCGTCGCCGCTCTGATTAACGACTACAATGCCGGTCTGGACGAAATGCTCGTCTCCGCCGTTATCGGCACGAGCGAAGTCGTCCTCGACGGTAACCGTGCCCCCGGCGTGCGCACGCAGGAAACCAACCTCGGCAACTTTGCCGCCGACGCCATCCTCTGGTATGCCCGCAAAGATCTGGGCGAGGCCAATGTTGATGCTGCCCTGACCAACGGCGGCGGCATCCGCGACAGCATCCAGGCTGGCGAAGTCAACATGAAGCACATGATTACGGTGTTCCCCTTCGGCAACACTGTGGCCACCGTCTCCGTCACCGGCGCAGAGCTGCTGGATTCTCTGGAAGCCGCAACCTGGTCCACCCCCGATGCCATCGGCGCTTTCCCGCAGGTCGCCGGTATGAGCTTCACCATTGATACGAGCGTTGAGTACGTCAACGGCGAACCCTATGCCACCTATTTCATGCCTGCAAACCCCGGCAGCCGCATCAAGAACCTCACCATCGGCGGCGAGCCCGTTGACCTGGCCAAGACCTATGTCATCGCCACCAACGACTTCACCGCTGCAGGCGGCGACACCTTCGGCCCGTTCAAAACCGCACCGATGTTCAACACCGGCCTGCCCCTTGAGGATGCCCTCATTGCCTACGTGGCAGAGGAGCTCGGCGGCGTGATTTCTGCGGCACAGTACGGCGCACCCGCTGGCCGCATCAACATCATCCCCTCCGATGTCAAAGCTGGCCAGTGGTACAGCAACGCTGTCTACTATGTCATGGACGAGGGCATGATGCTCTCCACCGGCGGTGGTCAGTTCGACTTGACCTCCACCGTCACCCGCGCAACCGTCTTTGAAGTCCTCTACCGCCTCGAGGGCAAGCCCGCCGTCTCCGGCGAGAGCTTTGCCGACGTGGCTGCCTCCGACTGGTTCGCCACCTCCGCCGCATGGGCGAAGGAAATCGGCATCACTGCAGGCACTAATGCGGGCTACGAGGGCAACAAGGCCGTCACCCGTCAGGAGCTGGCCAAAATTTTCGCCGACTACCTCACCTACAAGGGTGAAGAGCTTGAGGCCGCAGACCTCAGCGGCTATGCCGACGTTGCCATCGTAGCCGACTGGGCTGCTGACGGCATGGGCAAGGCTGTTGGCGCAGGCATCATCAAGGGCAGCGACAACAACCTCGCTCCCACTGCAACCGCAAGCCGCGCAGAGCTCGCCCAGATGCTCTTTAACGCAGCATAAGCCGGATTTCCATAGATTCAATAGGAGAAGCCGCCCAATCGGGCGGCTTCTCTTTTGCCTTTTCTCATACTCTTCTTGCATCCCTCCACCCGCAATCTCTTTTTCCCATACACCCCGCCCCTGTATCCCTCCGTCCGTAGGGGACGCTGTCCCCAGCGTCCTGCTGTTCTCCTCTCTCTGTCATTCTGAGCGTAGCGAAGAATCTTACTTCTCTCTTATACCTCCCCCAAGCTTCGCTTGAGACGAGTTCTCGTCAGAGCGAAGTTCGCTTCGTTCATTCTTCCGCAAGCGGAAGAATTCATTTTCACTTCCTTGCTCTTCCTCTTCCCAAAAGTGCTTGCACTTTTGGGAGCCCTGTGTGCTCAAAAAAACGAACTGAAAAAGCTTCTTTCCGCTGGTTTGCTGTTCCATTTCGGGTATTCTTACGGGGGAACACCCGAAATGGGCGACCCCAGCGGGCGGGAGTTTGGCATGCAGTGAGATTGATAGTGCTCATCATCTTACAGCAAAGCCACGTGCCAATCCGGTGCAAGGTTTGTGTTTGCAAACGTATTCTGGACGCACTGTGTGCTTTTGCTGTGGAAATGTAGGAGATGATGCCCTCATCATCCCGCCGTTCTCCTCGTCATTGCGGGCTCGCCTCACAATCTCTATTTCTTCGTTCGTTCAGATTCTTCGCTCCGCTCAGAATGACAATGCTTCGCATTTCCGCTCACATGCACTTGCCCCGCATTCCCCCCACAAGCGGCCACAGGCCGCCAAAAAACCCGCCGCACAGGCAACATTTCCACCGCCATCCGTAGCACTACCCTGTGATACTATGTAACGCTTGCCAAGGCGAAGCCCGCTACGCTTTTGGTGACTTTTGCCGTATAACAAAAGTCACTCGCCTCAAGCGAAACTTGACAAAACCAAAAAATAGAGGAAACCTATTTCTATCTGAGGCTTTGGTAAAAAACTAAAAAATAAATATAGGAAAATCAACAGATAGAGGAAGCACCATCAATGGAAGCCCCCCAAAAACCCTAAAAAAAGAAGCCCCCCGCCTTCTGGCAGGGAGCCTCCTAAAATCAAAACAGAAACCCCTTATTCCGCCGGAATCCCCTCCGGCGCAGCCACCTCCGGCGTCACCTCAACAGGCACCTCCACAGGCGGCTCAATCGGCTCAAACGGCGGCTCCGGCGTTGGTTCAACAGGCACGGGCTCGACCGGCACCTCCGGTGTCGGCTCAACGGGCGGCAGCACCGTGCCCGCCGGCGGCTCCTGCCCATGCTGCGCCGCATCCACAGGGTTAATCAGCAAAACCCGATCCCTGCGCCGATAGTTGTTCGTGCTCTCCAGCGTGCGGGAAATTAAATTCCCCTCGCCGTCGTGAATCACCTTCCACACAACCACCTTCACGCCCGTATAGCCGGAAACCAGCTCCTCCACCGAGCCAACCGGCGCAGTATCGCTGTACTCATAAAGTGTCACATAGGGGTTCTGGTCGGAGTAAGCCCGCTCGAAGCTCACCACCCAATCGTTGCTCTTCGTGCCTAAAATCTGGATGGACAAATTTCGCCCCTCCATCGTCGAGACGATTTTGATGGGATACTCCGTATCGTTTTCAAACTTAAAGTCCGGCGACGGATTGAACACCGTTGCATCCAGCCCATCGCGAATGTACCCCACCACATAGGCGTGCTGCGCCCGCTGCACCACCTTGAGGTTAGCGTGGAACACCGAGTAGTAAATCATGCTCGACACCTGGCAGACGCCGCCGCCCAAATCCTCCACTGTCTCGCCCCGAATGTACACCGGTGCGTCCAAAAGCCTGCTGCGCTGGCTGTTCATCACGGCCAGATAGGAGAACACGTCCCCGGGCAAAAGCACCATTTCGTTCACGGCATTGGCCATCACCCGCACATTGCTCACGCGGTTGGCCACGCCACCCACGTAAGTATCGCTGCTGCCCAGCACATCTCGAAACAGGCTCGCTTCCAGCCCCTCTGCCGTCATCTCCGGCTCGGTCAGCGTCAGTGCGACGGCAAATCGGCTGCCCTCCGGCATCGAATCATACGCCGCCTGCGCCATCGCCACATTCAGCGAAACCCCCGTCACATGCGGCAAAATCGACTTGCTCTCCAAGTCGAACACCGCACTCACCGGCTCGATGTAAACCTGCTGCGCAATCGTGTTCATGTCAAACTCATCCGCCGACTTCACAACCACAGGAACCTCCAGCGGCTTGTCTTGATTGCGAAGCACTTCAAAGGAGAATAAGAAATCCAGCACCTTGTCCTCGTTGAGCGTCTGATAGCTCGTGCCCTTCACAAAATGCAGCGCATCGTCTTGCAGCTCATAGCTCGTGTGCCCCTCGCTCTGGCTCGCCAGTGCAGCCAGCTCGGCCATATTTCTGTCATAGGCCGCTTGATTCACGATTGACTTGCCGCTGACGACGATAATCTGCGGCCCTGAAACTGTATTTTTGATAAACTCAAAGCCATAAAGATAAAAGGGGATATACCCGGCCAATCGCCCATTTCCGGCCGAGCCGATAAAAGAATCCGCCGTATAGGCAAAAATACTCTTGTCAAACACAACGGTCTGGTTGCCCTGCTGAAATGTAACAATCTGGTCGCCAAATTCCTCCAGAATGTCATCCACTACAACCCGCAACTTCGCCTCGTTCAAATTGCCAATCGGCTGGTCAAATCCCATAAAGCGGGCATCGCCAATCGCCAGCATCCCGCTGGCCGCAACCCATCCGCACAACGCCAAATAGCCGCCAACGACCAAGAGCACCAAGATTAAAAGCACCTTGCCCGCCGGATTTTTTTTCTCCTTGGGTGGCTTTGCGACCTTTTCTGCCTTCGCTGCCACCCGCTTCCCCTGCTTGTCTGCCATGTAAACACCTCGTCACGTAAATAACGTCTTTCTTTGCATAATTATAAGTATTATACGCACTTTTACTGGAAAAATCAATGACAGAACGGTTACAATATAATTGTGACAGCAAACAGCGCCTCATTTGCTATTATCAAACGCTGCCGAGGCTTGCAATTCAAATGAAACTAAGGTAGAATAGAGAAAACCCGCCTGCGGAAAAAGAAAGAATCTTTTTAATGCATTTTTAATGATGCATCCATACTGCTTTTTAAGTTTTCTCTATACAATGGAATTTACATAGAAGCAAGCAAAGCGAATCGGAGGAGAGCGCCATGAGTCACCCATACCATCAAAACGAGAACCAACCTCGCCGCAGCAACACGGACTGGGCTTACGTACTGCGGCGGCTTTTACCCGGCGGCATTTTGTGCCTCACGGGTATTTTGACGTGGCTGGGCGTCATTTTAATCGCCAAAAACCTGGTGGAAATGTTCAATAGCGGCCAACTCGGTGGCAGCAGCCACAACCGGAGCAGCGACCAAACCCGCTGGCAGGGCAGCAATTACCGCCAGTCAAACAACAGCTATGCGCCCAAAACCGGTGCGTATTCTTACACCTATCAGCAGGGCAGCGCCACCCACAGCGACCGTAAGCGTGTCGCCGAGCACGCCGAGCACAACCGCCGGAAGCAGGAGCACGTTGAAGCCCGTCGCCAACAGATGGAGGAGCACCGCCGTGTCCAAGAGGAGCATCGCTCCGAGTGGCAAAACCAACGCACCCATAGCTACTCCACCCAGATTCCCTATCAAAGCTCTGCCCTCCGCCGACCCAAAGAGGGCAAGCTCCTCACGATTTTCGGTATCATCCTCGCCGCCTGCTTCGCCGTCGGCACCCTTGGTATGGGGCTGGAGTTTATTCAGCACCGCTGGATGAGTGACCTGTTCGGCTTCGCCACGTTCAGTATGCTCACCGGCGGCAGTGTCCTCATGGCGTGGCTTGGCAACCGCAAAACGAAAATGGCCCGCCGCTACCGGCGTTATGTCAACCTCATTGGCCGCAACACCCAAGTCCCCCTCACCAGTCTTTTCGAGGCCGCCGGTGTCACCTATCGGCAGGGCTGCGAGGACTTGCAGCACATGCTTGACAAGGGCTATTTCCCCGTCGGGCACCTCGATCTCGGCCGCGGCATCCTCGTGCTGGGTGCAGAGGGCATGCAGTTCGGCGGCTTCTCCGACTTCGTCAGGGAGAGCGAAGAAAACCTCAATAACGCCGCCACAGAGGAGCAGGGCGAGCTCGCCGAATACCAAAAGCTCGTTGACCAGCTCCGCCACCGCAACGACCGCATCCAGCATGCGGAAATGAGCCATAAAATCGAAATGATTGAGCGCACCTCCCGCCGCATCTTCGACTATGTGCGCAACTATCCCGACAAAAAAGGTCAGCTCAATCACTTCTTTCGCTACTACCTCCCCACCACGCTCAATCTCCTCGAGCGCTATGCTCAGATGGAAGAGCAGAAGGTGGAGGGCACGAACATCACCCTCGCCAAGGAGCGCATCGAGGGCATGATGGATAAAGTCGTCGAGGGCTTTGAAAAGCAGCTCGATCAGCTCTTCGCCGGCACGGCAATGGACATCGGCGCTGATGTCGCTGTCCTCGAGCGGATGCTGCAAAAGGACGGACTCTCCACCGGCGGGTACACCATGGGAATCTAAAATACCGCTCACACAGCGGCTTCAAGCAGCATGACCACAGTGAAAATGGGGGCGTTTTCATGAAGCATTCCGTCACAATCGAAGATCCCCGCTGTCGGGGCTGCACCTCCTGTATCAAGGCCTGCCCGATGGAGGCCATCCGCGTGCGGGAGAAAAAGGCGCGCATCCTTGATGTGCGCTGTGTGGACTGCGGCATTTGCATCCGCATCTGTCCGCATAGAGCGGCCATCGCCGAGAGCGATGGTTTTGGCTTGATGCACAAATTTCACTACAGCGTCGCCCTGCCCGAGCCTGCCCTCTACGGCCAGTTCCACAACATGGACGACATCGACCTCATCCTCAACGGCCTGCAAAAAATCGGCTTCCACAAGGTCTTTGAGGTTGCCCGCGGTGCCGAATACCTCTCCGCCGAGGCGCGTCGCCGCATCCAAAACGAGGAAAACAAGCGCTTCCCGCAAATTTCCTCCTCCTGCCCGGCGGTCATGCGCCTCATTCAAGTGCGCTTCCCCAAGCTCATCGACCACCTCAACCCCATGATTCTCCCGATGGAGATGGCGGCCATCATGGCGCGGCGCGAGGCTGTCGCCGAAACCGGCCTCGACCCGTCGGACATCGGCGTGTTCGCCATCGTCCCCTGCTCTGCGAAGGTCACTGCCGTGCGCGAGTCGGACGGTCTGGAGCAAACCGTGCTCGACGGCGCCCTCGCCGTGCGCGATGTATACATTAAATTACTTTCCACCATGAAGCAGGTGGAAAACATCCAGCCCGTCACCCAAGCCAGCATCATGGGTGCCAGCTGGGCATACTCCGGCGGCGAGAGCGCCTCCCTGCTCGGAGAGAGCACCGTGGCCGTGGACGGCATTGAAAACTGCGTGCGCATGCTCGAGGACATCGAGGATGGCCGCATCCCCGATGCCCGCTTCATCGAGCTCTCCGCCTGCGTGCAGGGCTGCGTCGGCGGCTGCCTCAATGTCGAAAACCCCTTTGTCGCCCGCATGCGCATCCGCCAGCTCATGCGCGGCCTGCCTGTCAGCCGCGAGCAGTTCGTCCTGCCCGAGGCCGAGCGCTTCCTCTCCCTGCGCAACAAGCAGCAGGCCCACCTGCCCGGCGTCCTGCGCATGGACGACGACCGCACCGTGGCCTTTGAAAAAATGCGCGCCGCCGCCATGATTGAAAAGCAGCTCCCCGGCCTCCACTGCGGCAGCTGCGGCGCACCGAACTGTCAGGCGCACGCCGAGGACGTGGTGCTGGGCATCGCCGGCCTTGAGGATTGCGTGTTTCTCCGTGACAAAAACGAAAAGTCGGAGAGCTAAAGTCCTCCGTCTATAAGAAAAGGAAGTGGTCTGTATGACGGTTGCAAAACTCGCAGAGACCCTGCAATACCGCACTTTTGCCCTTCCCGCACCGGACACGCCCGTCACGGGCGGATACGTGGGCGACCTGCTCAGCTGGGTCATGGGGCGCGCCGCCGCAGGTGATGCGTGGGTGACGATTATGTCCAACGCAAACGTTGCGGCGGTGGCGCTGATGGCAGAGGCGGCCTGCGTCATTCTCAGCGAGAATGTCCAGCCGGACGAGGCGCTGTTGCGCCGTGCCGAGCAGCAGGGCATCAACCTGCTGGGCAGCACAAAAAGCAGCTTTTCCACAGTCAAAGAAATAGGGGAATGTTTATGCAGTTAGTATACGCTAACTGCATTTTCGGTATTTTTTTACCGATTCAATCCTGTTTTTCGGCATTTTTACCGCATTTCCATAATATTTTTCGTGACAATTGACTGCGGATATGCTAGAATGAGTGCTACCATGTATTATGATTTACACCTTCATAGTTGCCTTTCTCCCTGCGGAAATGACGACATGACCCCTTACAATATGGCGGCGATGTGCGCCCTTGCGGGTCTGCAAGTGGTAGCCATTACGGATCATAACTCTGCCGGCAACGCCCGCTCCTTTTGTCGGGCGGCGGAGGAGCTTGGTCTGCTTGCCCTTGCGGGCATGGAGCTTTGTACCAGCGAGGAAGTCCACGTCATTTGCCTGTTTCCCTCAGTGGAGCAGGCGGAGGCCTGCTCTGCCTATATCCGCAGTACCATCCCCTTTGACAACGACCCTGCGGTATTCGGCCGCCAAACCCTCATGGATGCGCAGGAAACCGTTCTGGGAGAAGAGTCCGTCATGCTCATTGCCGCCAGCGGCGTGGGCATTTACGATGTTCCCGCCTTGATGGAGCAATACGGCGGCGTCGCCTTTCCCGCCCACGTCGACAAAATCGCCTTCTCCCTGCTCTCAAACCTCGGCTTCTACGACCCGGACATGGGCTTTTCCAGAGTGGAATACTCCCCCCATCGCCCGGCTGATTTTTTTCAGCAACACCCCGATTTACAAGATATGCCCGCCCTCTATAACAGCGATGCCCATGCGCTGGAGCAAATCCAAGATGCCCGCCACGCCATGCATCTGGACGAGCCCACCGCTGCGGCGGTGTTGCGCTGGATAAAGGGCAGCCGTCCGTAAAGATAGAAAATCCCCCAATTTCTGAAAGAGGAGTTGTAACATGCATGCCAAACCATAAAACAGCAGTCCCCTACATGGGCACGAAGGAACAGGAGGCGCAGCTTCTGGCCTTCATCGCCGAGCACCGCAGCCAGCCGGGAGCCACCATGCCTGTCCTGCAAAAGGCGCAGGAGATTTTCGGCTACCTTCCCGAAGAGGTGCAGGCTCTCATCGCCCGGGGCCTCGACCTGCCCCTGTCCGAAATATACGGCGTAGCAACCTTCTATTCCCAATTCGCTCTCAACCCCAAGGGGCAGTACCAGGTGGCCATCTGTATGGGCACTGCCTGCTACGTCAAGGGCTCAGCGGAAGTGCTGGCCAAGGTAGAGGAAAAGCTAGGCATCCTGGCCGGTGGCATCACCGCCGACGGCCGATTCTCCATCGACGCAACCCGTTGCATCGGTGCCTGTGGCCTCGCCCCGGTGCTCACCATCAACGAGGATGTCTATGGCCGCCTCACGCCGGAACAAATTCCGGACATTCTGGATAAGTATATCTAATTGTATTGTAAGGNGGTGACGCAGTGAAGGAGCTCNCCCTCCACATTTTGGATATTGCGCAAAACTCCTTTTCCGCCGGAGCGAGCGAGGTTACCATCACGCTCTCGGACAGGGACACCCTGCGCACGCTCACCATCTGCGACAACGGCTGCGGCATGAGCGCCGAATTTCTCGCCGCCGTCACCGACCCGTTCACCACCACCCGTACCACCCGCAAAGTCGGTATGGGTCTGCCTCTGCTGCGGCTGGCGGCGGAGCAAACCGGCGGCAACCTCGCCATCGAAAGTGCCCCCGGTGTCGGCACCACCGTCACCATGCGCCTCGCCCTCGACCACATCGACTGCCCGCCGCTGGGCGACATGGCGGGCACGATTCCTCTGCTGGTGCAGGGCGCACC
>JGI994J12354_10002691_pt1 | contig 17038 bp, 15 predicted proteins | sample IntmicLarv3ML3BL_FD_12354 | JGI IMG/M metagenome (IMG submission 12354) | reverse complement strand
CTTTTATAACCATGAAAAGGTGCTGTTTTCAAAGAAGTATAATGACCCTGAGATGTGTGATATGCGAAATGTTGCTGGGGAGATTATGGGAGCGACTTCAGCAATTGCATATTGCTTGGATAAAAAAATCCCCGAAGTTGAAATTTTTTACGACTACGAGGGAATTGCCAAATGGGCAACCGGTATGTGGAAAGCCAATAAGGTTGGAACAAAAGCTTATGTAGATTTTTGCAGACAGGCGAGGGAAAATGTAAAAATAACTTTCGTTAAGGTAAAAGGGCACTCAGGTGATAAATATAATGATGAGGCGGATATTTTGGCAAAAAAAGCTTTGGGGCTTGCATGAGTATTTAGATAAAAAACTTCTTCAAGATTTTTACCCATGAAGAAGTTTTTTATTGTTGACAGTTGGTTCCGTAAAAGCTATTTGGGAAAAAGTTAATAGCGAATATGGTACAGATTTAGAAATACCAAGGCAGATTTTATCAAGAAATTCTAATCAAGACGAAAGGTTAGAAGGCGTTATATCTGAAAAATCAATTAACGATGTCGAACTTACGCCTGAAATATTGGCACAATTCGAGAAAGAAGTGGCTGATTTTGCTGAGTTTATGGCAGATGAAAACAAAAAAGCAGAGGAGTCATGGAATAATGTCTTGAAATTGGAAGAGAATAGTGATATTCTTAAACAGACAAGCAGGCTCAGGCATGTAAAAAGCGGATATAAAAGTTTCACAGGTGCTCCGAGGGTATATTTTGAGGGTTGGGTTAATAATAATGCCGGTCATTGGAAATGGGAGTATATGAATGTGACACGTGTTAATCCCAGTGATTCTACACCGTATAGGTTCTATTTAGAGAAAACTGATCATAATTTTTATGACGCAAGGCGTACCTGTGCAGTGAATTATATTGGAACTATGTATAAAAACACAATTCTGGGATGGATTCCAAGTTCATCTACGCAGTATCTTGAGTGGTACGCATAAGCATGAGGTATTGGCTAACAGATACATAAAGCTCCGGAATAGTTTTTCCGATGATGTTATCTGAAATGAGGTGTCAATGTGAAAAAAGTAAAGAATCGTAAAATAATAATTTATTCAGTCTTAGGATGTTTATTATTTCTAATATTTAGTTTATATGGAAATATTGAACAGCTATATACAAATGGTTTAAAATCGGCGAAATACAGCCCCTATTTTCAATATCAAGTAAACTATGAATATAGAGATAATCGGGGGAATAAAACTAAAATGTCGGCTGTTATCCCTTCCGCAAACAGTAATTTGCCTGAGAAATATACGCTTGATGTTGAAGATAGAGCGATAAGAATGGTGATTGATGATTTGAAAAGGAACAATTTAGAGATACCTGATAATATATTGGAACAAATTTCTATAATAAGATTAAACTAAATCAGAAATGCCGACAAATCGGTGGTTTGTGTAGAGCTTTGAAAGGGATTGAATTATATTATTACAACATACATGCCTCGTTCCCCGTAAACGGATAAAAATGCAACAAACAGCTTGTGCCGATTTGAAGTGAATTTCAAATCGGCACATTCTTTCGGAATTTTCCATGTCGGTTATTTTATTGACTCTCGTTTTAAAAAAATTAAGTTAAAGTACAAGTCATGCAAACACCTGAGGGCGCATTGAAAAGACCATTTTTCTTGTATCTCATATCTTGCCATCGTTTTAGCGGCCGTTAAAACGGCAAATTCGTTTCACTCAAATCCACAATTCTACCAAACATTTTTTGTCACAACGGTCAAAGAGCCTTACAGCTAAAGTGTAGTGCTTTCCCACCACCTGCTATGCGTGTGTTTTTTTCATACTAAAGCGGACAATAAAAATACCCTCTGAGCAAAATCGCTCAGAGGGTGTGTTTATTCTATTAAATCCACAAAATACAAAAAATTATTCCACTGTAATTAAATCATATTCCTTTGAGCCCATGCCGAGTTTAACTGCATGGTCAAGACAGGTTTCCCAGTTTGTGTCAGGGTGAGCATCAATGAAGTGGTCATTATGAACTTTCTCTCTGTCATCAAGCATTGAACCCGGCATTGCAGGCATTGCGTTAACTGCGTCAACACATGCCATGTCGAGAGCAACAGGGTCAAATGAGGCGAACATACCAACATCAGGGACGATTGGTAAATCGTTTTCGCTGTGGCAGTCGCAATAAGGGGAGACATCAATTACAAGACTGATATGGAAATTTGGTTTATCTTTGATAACAGCATATGTATACTCGGCAATTTTGCAGTTTAGCACATTGTTTGCTTCCCACTCTGCAACTGAAATTGCATCCACGGGACAGCGACCGAGGCATCTTCCGCAGCCAACACATTTGTCGTGATTAATTTCAGCCTTGCCATCTTCAATTACAATAGCGTCGTGCGCACAGTCCTTTAGGCAATTTCCGCAGCCAATGCAAAGCTCAAGGTTGGCATTAGGCTTCCCGCTGCAATGCATCTCCATTTTACCTGCACGTGAGCCGCAGCCCATACCGATATTTTTGAAACAGCCGCCAAAACCGGTCGCTTCATGTCCCTTAAAATGAGAGAGTGAAATAATGATGTCAGCGTCCATGACCGCCTGACCTATTTTTGCTTCTTTTATATACTCGCCGTCGATAGGAACGAGCTGCTCGTCGGTGCCTTTAAGTCCGTCTGCAATTATTACATGACAGCCTGTGCTGAAAGGTGAAAATCCATTTTCATAAGCAGAATCTATATGGTCGAGTCCGTTCTTTCTGCGGCCGACATACAGAGTGTTTGCATCTGTAAGAAATGGCTTGCCGCCAAGCTCTTTGATAGTGTCTGCCACAACTTTGGCATAATTGGGGCGCAGAAAGGCGAGATTTCCGGGTTCGCCAAAATGGATTTTAATAGCCGCAAACTTATTTTTAAAGTCAATATTTGCAATGCCTGCTTCCTTAATCAATTTTTCAAGCTTTTGAAGCAGGTTGCTGTCAAAGCTTGCCCTTAAATTTGTGAAATACACTTTTGATGATGCCATAATAATTTCCTCCGCTTTTTTAAGCATTTTAATTTTTCAAATTTATTTAATCAGCTGTGTGGTATAAAACTTGCAAAAGTCTTTCATACAGCAAATTTCGCATTGTGGCTTTCTGGCAACACAAACTGCTCTGCCGTGAAGAACAAGCCTGTGGCAGAAATCGTTGGATTCCTGAGGCGGCAAGACTTCTCTCAAATCATTCTCAACCTTGACGGGCACTTTGTTCTCTGTTAAACCCAGCAGTCCCGTAATTCTGATACAGTGCGTGTCAGTGACTATGGCAGGCTTTTTGTAAACATCTCCGACAATTAAGTTTGCGGTTTTTCTGCCAACTCCGGGAAGTGTCAATAATAACTCGATTGTGTCAGGCACAATTGAATTGAAATCACTTCTTAATTTTTGGCACAGAGCAATAATATCCCTTGATTTTGCTCGGTAAAATCCGCAGGAATATATAATCCTCTCTACATCACCGACATTTGCCTCGCATAAATCGTCAATTGTCGGATAGCGCTCGAAGAGAACAGGGGTAATTGTGTTAACCCGTGCATCTGTACATTGAGCCGCGAGCCGAGTGGCGATTAATAAATGCAGCGGATTCTGATAATCAAGCGAGCAAATCGCATCAGGATATTCTTTTTTTAAAGCTTCTGTACATAGCAATGCCCGTTGTTTTTTAGTCATGATTATTGCCAAAATCCTCTCAAAATATAATAGCTGAAAATGTAACTTCTCAACTGTATTTTGATATTATACATTATATCTGTTGTATTGACAATTGAGTAAGCTTAAATTTCACACTTTTTAGAATGTTAGCACTTAAGGTGTACTTTAAGTCAAGTAAAATATTTTTATGAAAACTGAAAATGAGGAGTTGCAAAAAAAGCTGAAAGTGGTAAACTATTATTAATATTTAATAGGGGGGAAATGTATGACATCATTCACATTAAAGCTTATAGCAATAGTAACAATGCTGATTGACCATATAGGCTCGGTGTTTTTCCCGTATGAGCCCATTTTTAGGATAATTGGACGAATTTCTTTTCCTATTTTTTGTTTTCTTATCGTTGAGGGATTTATTCACACATCAAGCTTTAATAAATATGCTGTGAGGTTGGGGATATTTGCGGTTATTTCTGAAATCCCCTATGATATGCTCTTTTTTGGGAAAGTGATTGAGCTTGGACATCAAAATATTTTCTTTGAGCTTTTAGCGGGACTTTTTGCATTATATTGTTTGAAAAGAGTAAAAGAAAACAAAAAATATATGTTTCTTATAGTAGTTGCAGCTATACCGATTTTAGCCGAATGCCTACATTTTTCCTACGGTGCATATGGTATTTTGATGATTATATCATTCTATCTTTTCCGTGAGAATAATTTCGCTAAAGCTATGTCAGTAACAGTGCAAACACTTCTTTATTGCTGGGTGAAGAATGTTTCAATACAGGCGTATTCTATTTTTGCATTTATACCGCTGTATTTCTATAACGGAAAGAAAGGTGCAAGTTTTCCAAAGCTCTTTTTCTATCTTTTTTATCCTGCACATCTTTTAGCGCTGTTTATTGTAAGAATATGTTTTACATTATTTTAACGCTCTACTCTATAAAAGTGTTGATATAGTATAAAACTTTTGCTATAATTATTTATAACATAAAATTTTACAGAAAGCTGGGAGCAGAAATGTTTAATGACATGATGGACACAATAGGATTTGTCACAGGTAAAGACAAGGAACTTGGCGAAGCAATGCAGCTTGAGTTTGAGCGTCAGCAGAGAAATTTAGAGCTGATTGCCTCTGAAAACATTGTTTCTCCTGCGGTTATGGCGGCAATGGGTACAGTGTTAACCAATAAATACGCAGAGGGCTACCCCGGTAAAAGATATTACGGTGGCTGTCAGTGTGTGGATATAGTTGAGCAAATTGCAAGAGAGAGAGCATGTAAGCTGTTTGGTGCAGATCATGCAAATGTTCAGCCGCATTCGGGTGCGCAGGCAAATCTTGCAGTATATTTTGCTTTTCTTCAGCCTGGTGATACCGTTATGGGAATGAACTTGGCAGAGGGCGGACATTTAACTCATGGTTCTCCTGTAAATATGTCAGGTGTCAATTATAATTTCGTACCATACGGTGTTAACGAAGAGACAGGAATGATTGATTATGCTGAGCTGAAGAGAATCGCAATGGACTGTAAACCAAAGATGATTGTGGCAGGTGCAAGCGCATATCCGAGAGCGATAGATTTTGAAAAATTCAGGGAAGTGGCAGATGCCTGCGGGGCACTCTTAATGGTAGATATGGCGCACATTGCGGGATTGGTTGCCGCAGGGTGTCATCAAAGTCCCGTGCCATACGCAGATATTGTAACCACAACCACGCATAAAACTCTCAGAGGTCCGAGAGGCGGCATGATTTTGTGCAAGGAAGAGCATGCCAAAGCAGTTGACAAGGCGATCTTCCCGGGAACACAGGGCGGTCCGTTGATGCATATAATAGCATCAAAAGCTGTTTGCTTCGAGGAAGCACTTCGTTCAGATTTTACAGAGTATGGCAAGCAGGTTGTTTCAAATGCAAAGGCACTCGCCGAGGGACTTTTGTCACGCGGAGTTAAGCTTGTTTCAGGCGGCACGGATAACCACTTGCTGCTTGTGGATTTAACAGATGTTGAGCTGACAGGAAAAGAGCTTGAAAAAAGACTTGATGAGGTCTATATAACAGCGAATAAAAACACCGTTCCGGGCGAAAAGAGAAGTCCGTTTATTACAAGCGGTGTGCGTTTGGGAACTCCTGCGGTTACCACAAGGGGATTGAAAGAAGCCGATATGGATATAATCGCCGAGTGTATTTCTCTCGTGATGCGAGAGGATTATGAAACTCAAATTGATAAGGTTCGCTCAATGGTAGATTCAGTTTGTAATAGATATCCGCTGTATAAATAAATTATTAAAATAATTATAAAAGAACCATACATGTGTTTTAAATTCATGTATGGTTCTTAAATTTATTATATAATTATATGAAATTTTAAAAATCAGAAAATTATCTGTTTCTCAATGCCCAAATGAGAGCGGCAAACCAAAATACTATTGCATTTACAATAAACAGCGCAATTAAGATAGATTCATTTATCCAGCCGTAATTTCTTGCGCCAATCCATGCCAAAAGCTCGCCGATTAATATAAACAAAATATTGAGCATAATAACACGGTGAATGAACTTGCCATGTTTAACTGAAACAATAAACATGGGCAGAAGAGTGAGACTCCACCCAATTAAGGTTATGAGAAAATCTGCCAGCGAACCGGCAGGGGCACTGTAAAAGTAATAGACAAAATGATGCATAAAATGCCTCCATGCTTTCAAAATTTTCAATGTTAATTATATATGTAATTGTCGCTTGTGTCAAATAATTATGATGTTTTACGGTTATCTGAAAATTAAAATTAAATTTCAAACAAATGTTTGCAAAATTTAATTGTGAGTGATATAATAATATAAAATCAAACTTAGAATAGATACTTACGCACTGTCACGGTGTGTAAACGATAAATGAGGTGAGGTTGTTTTGGGTGCACCGCTTGCGGATAGAATACGTCCCCAAATTTTGGATGATGTTGTCGGACAAAAGCATATTTTGGATGAGGGCAAGGCTCTCAGGAGAATAATTGAATCCGGTGAAATTCCGAATATGGTTTTCTATGGTCCATCAGGAATTGGAAAGACAACTGTGGCATCTATTATTGCCAAAAACACGAATATGTACCTCGCAAAGCTTAACGGAACAACTGCCTCAACAGCGGATATTAAAAATGTTGTGGCGCAAATCGGTACACTTGAAACACTTAACGGTGTGCTGTTATATTTAGATGAGATACAGTATTTTAATAAAAAACAACAGCAAACACTCCTTGAATTTATAGAGAATGGCAGTATTACACTAATTGCCTCAACTACCGAAAACCCATATTTCTATGTGTATAACGCTATTTTGAGCCGTTCAACGGTTTTTGAATTTAAGCCGGTTGAGCGTGAAGAGGTAAAAAAAGCGGTTGAGCATGCTTTTGAATTTATTGCCGACGAACGCGAGCGTGAATTGGTGCTCGAAGATAATGTTTGTGAGCATATCTCATTTGCCTGCGGCGGTGATGTGCGAAAAGCGATGAATGCGGCGGAATTATGTTTTCTCACCTGCGATGAGGGAGACCCCGTTGTTACAATCACAGAAGAAAAAGCTCGTGAGCTTACTCANAAGAGCAGTCTGCGATATGATAANGGCGGAGACGAGCATTACGACATTCTTTCTGCATATCAAAAATCTATGAGAGGGTCAGACCCCAATGCGGCTCTACACTACCTCGCCCGTCTCTTGGAAGCAGGTGATTTACCCTCTGCCTGCCGCAGACTTATGGTATGTGCCTGTGAGGATGTCGGTCTTGCATGGCCTCAGATTATTCCGATAGTTAAAGCGGCGGTGGATGCAGCCTTGATGGTGGGACTTCCCGAAGCGGCAATTCCGCTTGCAGACGCAGTGGTTTTAGTCTGTACCTCACCAAAATCGAATTCAGCAAATTCAGCTATTGCCGCAGCTATGGCAGATGTTCAGAGAGGCAAAATCGGCAGTATTCCCAGACAACTCCAAAATAAGCATTACGACGGGGCAGAGGTGAAAAATAAGGGGCAGTTCTATCAATATCCCCATGCTTTCGAGAATAACTGGGTAGAACAGCAATATTTGCCTGATATTATAAAAGACGCAGATTATTATCAGTATGGCAATAATAAAAGTGAGCAGAGCTTTAAGGCATACTGGGATAAAATTAAGAAAAAATGAGTATACTTTAAAAACTTTGAAGGGATGGTAATTATATGAAATCATTGGTGCTGAACAACCTCTCATACGGTATGTATGCCATAGGTGTTAAAGGAAAGAATAAAACCTCGGCATGCATTGTGAATAATGTCATGCAGATTTCAAATGACACTCCTAAGCTTCTTGCGGTGAGCGTGAATAAGGACAGTTATAGCTGTGAGTGTATTGATAAAGAGAAAATTTTTACAATTTCAGTGCTGTCTGAGGACACTCCCGCAACAATAATCGGTGCGCTCGGGTTTAATTCAGGGAAAAATATCGAAAAGCTTGAAAATATTCGCCATAAGGTGCTTAACGAGGGTGTTCCTGTAATTAAGGAAAATACTTGTTGCTGGTTTCTTTGCAAGGTGAAAGATAAAATGGTTACCGGAAATGCAGTGGTGTTTTCTGCGGAAATTGTTGCAGGCAGCGACAAAACCGTCGGCAAACCAATGACTTATGAATATTACAGAGAGGTTTTAAAGTGTTCTTCGCCGAAATCCTCTCCTACATATCTGCCGCCGGAATCAACATTCGATATGAGCAGTGGCGAGAGCTTTGTGTGTTCAGTTTGCGGCTATGTTTACAGTGATCCCAATTTTAGTTTTGAGGAGCTTCGCGAAAACTGGGTATGCCCAATTTGTAAAATGCCGAAGAAAGCTTTTGTGCGTAAAAAAAGCAATGGTAATATGAAATTTTGAGTTTTAAAATCTAAAAAAGACAGAACAATTAATTGTTCTGTCTTTTTTATTGTACAGTAACTGCTAGCAGTAGTGAGAATGCCTTAGGTTCGCTTAAAATTTCTTACCATAACAGTTGTCTTTAGAGCAAACGGAAAGCGCATAAAAACAACAGATGATTTGCCGCTTTAATTGCGGTGGGGCAGGATTTTCAATGCGCTGTCATACGCTTGTCCGTACTAATGCTTTATAGATGCAGTGTATTCCACCTGTCGAGTGGGTGTTTTTTCTGCCTCGTTGGTGAAATCCGGTTCTGCATGGAAAAATATCTTTTATTTTATATTAAAAGTTTTCATCAGGTGTAATTGGTGCAAAGTTTTATAGATACTACACAAAAGTTACTGCCTATTGGGTTTGTTATAAAGAGCGCTGAATCGAGCTTTTTAAACTGAAGAATTCTTGTAAACACTATTTAGATAGTAATCTTGACTTTCTTTCAAAAATCACTGCGAAAAGTTACTTGGAAGATTGCCGAGATTATTGTTTTCGCTTCCGTCAGGCAGAGAGCGTAAATATTCGCTGCCATTTCTCGAAGCAATTGCGACTCCTCTGATTCCGCCCTGCTTTGCAAGGCTTATTCCGTCTGCCTTAGAGAGAACTGTGCCGTCTGAAAGCTCATATCCCGAAATTTTTCCGCTCTTTTTCACCAATTTTGAAATAGACTTTGCGTCCTTGTTTGCAACAGGATTCATAATATTAATATTTGCGGGAAGATTGCCTATTCTTTCATCTTTTTTCTTTGCCATGATATAAAATTTCTCCTTGTAATTATTTTTATTTGGTGGATATATGCTATTTTTCTGCTGTAAATATGAAAATATTCAGAGAAAAAATAAAACTTTAAAAACTATGCTATAAAAGTTGTGTTTACATTTGCAATTATGAGAGAAAAATTATATAATCTATTTTGAATAAGAAAAGATTATTGGTTTTGGGTAAAAACGGAAATTTAATTATTTTTGAAAGGAATGGAAAGTTAATGGATGAAAAGCAGTTGAAAAGTCTTAAAATTGCCGCGGCAAAGGTGAGACTGGGTATCATTGTGGGAGTATTTAACGCAAAGTCCGGTCACCCGGGAGGTTCGTTATCCTCAGCAGATATTTTCACGTATCTCTATTTTAAGGAGATGAATATCGACCCCAAGAATCCTAAAAATGAGGAAAGAGACAGATTTGTTCTCTCTAAGGGACACTGTGCGCCGGGTCTTTATTCTGCACTCGCAAATAGGGGCTATTTTGAAACGAGCGAAATGGAAACACTTCGTCATATCGGTGCAATGCTTCAAGGTCACCCCGATATGAAAGGAACTCCAGGTGTTGATATGAGCTCAGGCTCACTCGGACAGGGAATTTCAGCAGCAGTTGGTATGGCGCTTGCAGGTAAAATTGATAATAAAGATTACAGAGTTTACACCTTGCTTGGAGACGGAGAAATTCAAGAGGGACAAGTTTGGGAAGCGGCAATGTTTGCGGCTCATAAGAAACTTGACAATCTCTGTGTTATAGTTGATGTTAACGGACTTCAAATTGACGGTGCAACTGCTGATGTTGCGGGACCCGAACCAATTGATGAAAAGTTTGAAGCTTTCGGTTTTGAGGTTATGACAGTTAACGGAAACTGTTTTGAAGATTTAGAAAAAGCATTTGATAAAGCTAAAACTGTAAATGGAAAACCCTTTGCAATACTTGCTAAAACTACCAAAGGTTCAGGCGTTTCATTCATGGAAAATAAAGCAGGCTGGCACGGAAAAGCTCCAAATGCAGAAGAGTATGAAGTTGCGATGACTGAGCTTAAAGCTAATTTAGCGAAAGAGGAGGCGTAAACAATGTTTGAAGTGGTAACAAAAGCAACAAGAGACAGCTTCGGTGAGGCAGTAACAGAGCTTGCTGCACAAAATCCTAACATTGTTGTGTTGGATGCCGACTTGGCTGAAGCAACAAAAACAATTACATTCAAAAATAAATATCCCGAGAGATTTTTCGATTGCGGTATTGCAGAAGCTAATATGATTGGTATTGCGGCAGGACTTGCTGCCTGCGGCAAAATTCCGTTTGCGGCATCTTTCGCAATGTTTTCGGCGGGCAGAGCCTTTGAGCAGGTTAGAAATTCGGTTGCCTATCCGCACTTAAATGTTAAAGTAATTGGCTCGCACGCAGGAATCTCTGTTGGCGAGGACGGAGCAACACATCAGTGCTGTGAGGACATCGCTCTTATGCGTTCAATCCCCGGTATGGTTATCCTTAATCCTGCCGATCACTACGAGATGGTGGCGGCAATTAAAGCGGCGGTTGAATATGTGGGGCCTGTCTATATCAGACTTGGCAGACTAGCAGTTGACAGTGTAAATAACAATAAGGATTATAAGTTTGAAATCGGCAAGGGAATTACCCTGAGAGATGGTAAGGATATTACAGTTGTCGCAACCGGACTTATGGTCGGTGAGGCTGTAAAAGCTGTGAAATCACTTGAAGCGCAGGGTATTGATGCAAGATTAATTGATATTCATACAATTAAACCGCTTGACAGAGAATTAATTCTTAAAGCGGCTAAGGAAACAGGCAGAATTGTAACTGTCGAGGAGCATAATGTTATCGGCGGACTCGGAGAGGCCGTTTCCTCACTTCTTTCAGAAGAATGCCCAACGCCTGTAACTAAAATCGGTGTTAACGACTGCTTCGGCCATTCAGGTCCGGCACTGGATTTACTCAAGCAATTCGGTTTGTCTGCTGAAAATATTGAAGCTACGTTAAGAGTGTTTTAGGTAAATAAAATTAGATTTTTAAGTTTTTAAAAGATACTATACACATGTTAAAATTACTGTGTATAGTATCTTTTTGTGATTTGATTTATATTTAAAGCATTCGAGAGAGCTGGCTGTCAATTGTAAAGTTAACAGTGTATAAAACAGATTGTTAGATTGAATTTGTTTGTTTACAGATAGTGTGATAAATATCATGAAATCAAAAATTTTAGGTGCCTGATGGTAAAGGAGTTTATGAGCTCTGATTGGAATCGTTTATTCAGGTGGTGGTTTTGATTATGCCTAAAACCGAAGAAATGAAAAGAAAAATTAAAAATATGTGCAAAAAGGTAGGACTTTTTGCACATTACTTTTTTGTCCCTAAAATGGTACAAATTAATCTCTTTTTATATGCTTTTTAATAATAACATGACTGCGCAGAAAAGTCTGATATTTTGCGCATTGTCAGATAAAAAGGGAAAATGGGGAGAATTGAAATGGATATTAAAAAATCATTAAAAAGAGGCTTATCGGTATTGCTGACATTAGTATTGGTTTTGGGATTTATACCGGTTGTACCGCTAACTACTGTACGGGCAGTAGCAACCAGTGGCACACAGTTTTATAATCCTGATGGCAGTGAAGCAACAACTGTATATCAGAAAGTATATTATGGAGAAAGATTATGGCGGGTATTGGATACAGGAAATGGCGAATTGTTTCTCTTGCTTGATGGATATCTAGGAAAACAGAGATTTTTTGCAGATAGGTCCGCCCCCGCTGCAAACCGCTATGCTACTTCTGATATAAGAAAGTATTTAATAGGTGATGACCTGGACAATACAGGCGGGTGGCTTACTGTTGGTTTGAGTGCAAAAGAAATAGCAGCAATTTCACCGCAAGATGTATTAACTGGTATAGGCTATAATGAAACAGGAGTAGCCGAATATAATGTGAATGGTGATAAAATATTTCTTTTGTCAAGAGCAGAAGTAACTAATACAAATTACTTTCCAAAAGGTGATACTGATAGGAACAACCGTACTTCTTGGTGGCATCGTAGTGCAGGTGACTCTCTAAGCATGTGGGTTTCATATGCCAATGCTTCAGGTTCGCTATCCTTTCCTGCCCAAGTTGATGATAATCTTCAAGTTCGTCCCGCTTTGAAATTAGACTTGTTATCGGTGGCTTTTTCATCAGCTATAAACGGAGCGAACAGGAAATCTACAGCTGTAGGTGGTGGTTTTTCAGGTTTATCTTATGAAGTAACAGATGAGATAAAATTAACAATATTGGACAAGAGTCAAGAATTGATAAGCGCAGTAATGACTACTAAAGAAATTCTCGAGGGTGAAACATTAACCATAGATTCTTACAGTTATTCCGGTGTGCCTGTTACTAACAGCTACTTATCGGCTATCTTTGATGATGGAATTGGGAACACCTATTATAGTAAGTTGACAAGTATTTCAGGCATCGGAAGTAATACGAATTTATCCATTGATATAACTGGAATTCCTGTTGGTGAATATATGCTGAAATTATTCACAGAGCAGGAAAATGGTGATAAAAAAACAGATTATGCCAGTGAAATAATAGAAATTACAGGGATAAAAATTGCAGCAGTGAAAGCAGACCCGCAATATACATCACCAACGGATTTAGAGGCGGTATACGGAGAAACGCTGGGAGATATTACACTGCCATTGGGATTTGCATGGGAAGACAGTAACACAATGTCTGTAGGAAATGCAGGCATAAATACATTCAAAGTAACATACACACCAGATGATACAGATAATTATAATGTTATCACAGGTATTAAGGTAGCTGTTACAGTAGCAAAGGCAGACCCGCAATATACAGCACCAACAGATTTAGAGGCGGTATACGGAGAAACGCTGGGAGATATTACACTGCCTTTGGGATTTACATGGGAAGACAGCAACACAACATCTGTAGGGAATGCAGGAGTAAATACATTCAAGGTAACATATACACCAGATGATACAGATAATTATAATGTTATCACAGGTATTAAGGTAGCTGTGACAGTGCTATCTGTAACACCAAGCACAAGCCCCGAACCAAGTTCAAGTCCTGAACCAAGTTCAAGCCCTGAGCCAAGTTCAAGTCCTAAACCAAGTTCAAGTCCTGAACCAAGCTCAACGCCCGAACCAAGCACAAGCCCTGAGCCAAGTTCAAGTCCTGAACCAAGCTCAACGCCCGAACCAAGTTCAACTCCTGAATCGAGTTCAAGTCCTGAGGCAAGCTCAACTCCTGAACCAAGTTCAACCCCCGAATCAACTGCAACGCCAGCACCGAGCACTAGTTCATCACCGAGTGCACAAGCTGCGGTAACTCCGAGCCAAAGCGAAATCCCCAACACAGGAGATAACAACAATATCCCATTGATGGCGGGAGTTCTTTTAATCACAGGCACATGTATTGTTGTTCTGATGAAAAGAAGGTTTAGAGCAAAATAAAATATAAAAATATTTATAATAAAGAACAATGTTGATGTTTAATAGAGCATTAGCATTGTTTTTTTGCTTATTTGTTCAGTGAATACAAATAAGCGGCGCCTTATGAGCATATTTATTACAGAAAAGAATGTGAGTAACAAGAACGATAGAACTCACAGTGAAAGGGCGAATGTAAATATGAAAAGAAAAGTCACAATTTTAATGGCATTGGTTTTAATAATATCAATTTTCACTCCAAGTTTTGATGTTAAGGGCGAGGGGATGGACGTCACAGCACCGTCAGCGGTTTTAATGGAGTATTCAAGCGGACAGATTCTATTTGAGAAAAATTCTCATGAGCAGCGCTCCTGCGCCTCAATTACAAAGGTGATGACACTGATTTTAACTTTCGAGGCAATTGAGGAGGGGAAGCTTACTCTTGATGAACAACTCACTGCCTCCGCACATGCCGAGTCAATGGGAGGCTCTGATATTTGGCTCAAAGAGGGTGAAGTGATGTCTGTTGATGATTTGCTCAAGGCAACCGTGATTATGAGCGCCAATGATGCCGCAGTTGTGCTTGCGGAGAAAGTTTCGGGCAGTGAGGACGCATTTGTTCAGAAGATGAATGAGAAAGCGGCACAGCTTGGTATGCTTGATACGGTATTCAAAAATTGTAACGGACTTGATGAAGAGGGACATGTCACAAGCGCTCATGATGTAGCTCTTATGAGCCGCGAACTTATGAAGTATCCTAAAGTTTTTGAATACACGGGAACATGGATTGACTCTTTAAGAAACGGTGAAACACAGCTTGTTAATACCAACAAGCTTATAAGAAGCTATAAGGGGATAACGGGACTGAAAACAGGCACAACAGGGCAGGCGAAAAGCTGTATATCTGCGACGGCAGAGCGTGACAATATGAGTTTGATTGCGGTTGTTTTGGGCGCAGAAAACACAAATGACAGATTCAAGGATGCCGCCGCTCTTCTTGATTATGGTTTTGCGAACTGGTCAATTACAATTCCCGAATTGCCCTTTATAGATGCAGTTGAGATTACAAGAGGAATGGCTGATGAAATCAGTGTTGAAATAGCAGATTCGGCGCCCCCTCTGTTAATGCAGGGAGTAAGTGAGGAGAATATTGAAACAGAGATAGTTTTATTGCCTGAGCTGACCGCACCAATAGAAATTGGGCAAATTGTCGGTAAAATAGAGTATAGTGTAAACGGCGAAAAAATTGCGGAAATAGATGTGAAATCGACAGAAAAAGTAGAGGGGATTACATTTTCATCAAGCTTTTTTTATCTTCTGAGAAGCTTTATAAGTATTTAAAAAGAAAATAAATGATGAAAATTTCGTAAATTGATTGAAGTTGTATTGCAAAATTTTCTGCTATAATGTAAAATGTAGGAGAACCAAATAAACAGGATATTAAAAAAACGGAGGACAAAAAATATGCCATTAAAACTTGATGATAGTTATCTTGGTGATTTTATTTCTAAACATGAATTTGATGCTATTGATGCACAGGTTGAAACTGCGCACGAGCTTCTGATGACCGGAAAAGGCATGGGAAATGATTTTATCGGTTGGGTAACTCTTCCAACAGATTATGATAAAGCTGAGTTCGCACGAATTAAGGCGGCGGCAGAGCGAGTTAAGAAAAATTCGGATGTATTTATAGTTATCGGAATCGGCGGCTCATATCTCGGTGCCAGAGCGGCAATTGAATTTTTGAAATCTGAAAATTATAATTCAATAAAGAAAGATACACCTGATATATATTTTACAGGTAACAGTATCAGTTCAACTGCGCTTTCAGAGTTGGTTTCAATCTGTGAGGGCAGAGATGTTTCAATTAATATGATTTCAAAGTCCGGAACAACTACTGAGCCGGCAATTGCTTTCAGAGTTTTCCGTGAACTTCTGGAGAAAAAATACGGCAAGGAAAAAGCCAAAGAGAGAATTTTCTGTACAACTGATAAAGCTAAAGGCACACTTAAACAGCTTGCTGACAAAGAGGGCTTTGAAACTTTCGTAGTACCTGATGATGTTGGCGGAAGATATTCCGTACTTACTGCGGTGGGTCTGCTTCCAATTGCTGTTGCAGGTGCAGATATAGATGCACTTATGGCCGGTGCCGCAAAAGCGGCGGATAGATTTAACGCACCTAATATGAAAGATAACGATTGTTATAAATATGCGGCAATCAGAAATATTCTTTACAATAAGGGCAAAGGCACTGAGATAATGGTAAGCTATGAGCCAAGATACACCATGATGAATGAGTGGTGGAAACAGCTGTATGGTGAGAGTGAGGGTAAGGACAATAAAGGCTTGTTCCCTGCATCGGTTGTTTTTTCAACAGATTTACACTCAATGGGACAATATATTCAAGACGGCAGACGTACATTGTTTGAAACCGTAATGCTCTTTAACAAGCCTAAATATGAGCTTACAATAGGCAATGACCCCGAGGATGTTGACGGACTCAACTATCTTGAGGGTAAGAGTGTTGCTTTTGTAAATGAGAAAGCTTTTGAAGGAACACTTCTTGCTCATAACGACGGCGGAGTTCCCAACATTGTAATCAGATGTGACGACTTTTCTGAGGAAACTCTCGGTGAGTTGATTTACTTCTTTGAAAAAGCTTGTGCAGTTTCGGGCTATATGCTCGGTGTAAATCCGTTTGATCAACCCGGAGTTGAGAGCTACAAGAAAAACATGTTTGCTCTTCTCGGTAAGCCCGGTTACGAGGACGCAAAGGCCGAGCTTGAAGCAAGACTTGGGAAATAAGCTTGATTTAGGTATTTCATAGAAGTTTTCGTGAATCTGTTTGCTATATGGTTGACTCTTCTAATGTGTTTAGGTAAAGTTTTTAAAAAGGTGTTTGCTGCCCGATAAACTTAGCGAACAGGTTCAGATAAAATATTTGAAAAGGTGTTTACCGCTCGATAAATTCGGCAAACAGTTCAAATAGAAGATTTTAAAGAGATGTTTACCGCACGGTAAATTCGGCGAACAGTTCAAATAGAAAATTTTAAAGGGATGTTTACCGCTTTTTGCGGGAATCATAAATGGTATTGTTTAAAGCTTTTAGCAAAAGCTTTAGGCAAAATAAAAATTAAGGAGAGTTGTAAATTATGGTTACTCTTTTAACAGGAAAAAAAGGTTCCGGAAAGACAAAGGTACTTATCGAGAGAGC
>JGI994J12354_10002690_pt1 | contig 17040 bp, 16 predicted proteins | sample IntmicLarv3ML3BL_FD_12354 | JGI IMG/M metagenome (IMG submission 12354) | reverse complement strand
AAGAACCCGACTGCCGATTGCCCTTCTACCGACAGATCTAATGAGAATATCCCAGAACCTGAAGGGCGAATATCTGCTCTATCTGCTTTTTGAGCCTCAATCGCCCACTAATAACGGCCCTTGGGACTCCCTTAAAAATCCACTGACCTTAAAAGTCATTCTTATCCATGGAGCCAATAAAGAAGTGCTCTTTGAAAATACCTACCCCTGCACCGAGTTGGCTGATGAAACCATCGACCTCGGAACTCGCATGGGAGTTCACTTTACCAGACCCGGCGACCCGACGCTTCGACTTTCGCCACCTGAAGCCGTCAAGGCAGGACTTCGGAAAGCAACTCCGGAAGTACTCCATTTTTTAAATGAGCTTCCATCTACCAAAGCCAATTAAAGCTCCAAAAGGGGCTTTTTTCTTTTCCACAACAATTATCCTCTATACAAGCTCTGCCCAAAAGAGTTATGATTAAAAAAATCATTCTTTCAGGAGGCGCAATGATGAACTTTTCCGCATTAATTAAAGAACGCTACTCGGTTCGCAAATTTGCCGATAAAAAAGTTGAAAAAGAGGTACTTCAAAAACTCAAAGAAGACGCCAACCGTGCAAGCCAACTGTACTCAAAAGAAAGACACTTCATCCACGAAATTACGCTGCTTAGTAGGTCTACCAATGACAGGACGATATAATTATGAAAAATTCGCTGAAGCAATGGGGGATCCTCGAATTTTATCAGAAGGTTACACCTATGTAGCAGAAAAATATGCTGCTGAAGCAGCGGCATATTGGTGGAGTGCTAACAATATGAATCGGCTTGTGAATAATATCCAAGATCGAGACTTCGAACGGCAAGTTATACTTGTTTCAGCACGGGTAAATGGCTTTAATCCGGATGTTACTATTCCTAAGACTGCAAACATAGACCGACGAATCGAATCTTATAACAAATGGCGAGGATTATTATTTTAGAAAAAGGTGCTTGATGCAAATATAGCAAGACCATATTCAGGTTTTCTTATGCGAATATAACCAGTTTGGATATATCCAGATTCTCGTTCCCACCAATGTCGGTCACTTTTTTCGTCATAGGTAATTTCGATATACTCCTTCAAGGCGAGCCAATTAGAATAGGTATTCGTATAAATCTTGACCGAGTTTAGTTTGTCGTTGGAAAAGACATATTCAATTCGTTCTACAACCGCGTCGCCGACTCTAAGGTTCTCATTTTTCTTGATGTATCTTTTGTACCTCATTTTCTCAATCAACTCTCCATCCTCTGTGTATCTTTTATTAATTTGAATCATTTCTGACGAGAATTGACTGATCGGATCTCCCCAGCGCATATCACGAAAACCAACAATATCGGGTTTATCATAACGAATAGGTGGCGAATAAGCACAGTCAGCCAAAGAGGGTATAAAAAACAGGAAAAGAAGGGAAAAAAGAAACTTTTTCATGAATTGCCTCACCTACTTCATATAGTTTTAAATTAATTATAATACAGGTCTATTGTTAAAAGAAGTAAGATTATTTCATTCTTCCAGCTAGTCGGTTAAAAAAGATGTCCGGGCACTAAAAGGCACTGACGATTTGTCAGTGCTATTTTTATGCCTATTCGAAAGTGACGTGCATGTAATTATTTTTTGAGGTTTATGTATTGAATATGAGATTCAATTTTCAAAATTAATATAGATATTTTAATGTAGAAAGGAGGAAAGAAAAAATGAATTTATTGCAAAATTTGCTTCATACTCTCTTTTTTCAGTTAGAAGGGTTGAAAGCGAAATATCCGGGAATTGTAATTCAGCATGGTTTTCCGAGTTCGGCTCCTGTGGGTTTGATGATTGCCTTAGAGCATGATAAGACAAAGGTGGATACTCAACACGAATTAGCGGGATTTCGTCGTCGTCCGCGGGTATTTTTTGCAGATATTTATGCCACAGATATTTGGAATCGCAATGGAATTTGTGAAGAAATTAAAAACCTATTTGAAAATAAAAATTTCCCTGTGCTTAATGAATCAAAGCAAGAGACTGGCGTCACCATGATTAGCGAAGGCATTCGTATAGAAGTTGACCATGTTCAAGAAGGGAAAAAGGCAAGAGTAAAAATTTATATGTGTACATTAGTATAAAAAAGGAGAAAAGAAAAAATGACAAATCCATCTTTTATTTCTGCACTCAAATCGGATCGTTGCGTGCATTATTTAAATAACAGTTTAGTAAATCGAGCACAGGCGATTGACGTAAGTGCAAGTGTACCGGCGGAAGTCGTTGATGAGCTCGGAAATACCCATCATTCAGGAATTATTACATCACCGGCAGTGGTTAATTTTAGTGTATCTGTATTTGACACAGGCATTGATTTGACTCGTAATTTGACCGGAAAACCTGGTGGCAATAACTTCACTTTAGCGGACTTTTCTAAAGCTCGTGTAGATTATGTCGGAATCGTGCGAGATAACTCAGAACAGTTTTTCCGTTCTGTGTATGTCCGTAACGCGGTAGTTAATGGATTGAATTATGGTTTTGATATTTCAGGAAATGCGAGCGAAAGCTATAGCTTCTCTGGAGATAATATGACGGTATTTGACGGCTTTGTAGTGACGAAGCATTGCTCTATTACAGCAAGTGATGCAACAAATAGTTACTTTATTCTTCCGCTACAAGGGGGAGAGGCGCCAATCAAAACAGAGTCTAATAGCTATTTCGAAGGAGCCTATCTTTTGCGAGCAACTTGTAACGATGGTGGCTTGGAAACGACGCTGATTGAAGGGAATGACTATACCTATAATGCTTCAACTAAGCGAATTTCTACTAACAAACTGAAAGAAGGTCAAATTTGGACCCTGGTCTTTTATTCTGCTGCGACTGGTAGTCCTGTGAATCCGGTATTCGATCAGAATATACCTCCGGCCGTGCGCGGCGAATTTACACCTGTAAGCATCGGTGTAAATAGTGATAAAAAATGGATTCCTCGTTTACAGTCAGCACAAATCGCCATTGCTTTCAATCAGACTCGAGTACCGCAATTAGGAAGTAATAAAGTACTATACGCTTCCGGTGGAGTGCCGCAAATAACGGGTCAATTTAATGTATTGATGAGTGATTTGGCATTGCGTAAGACTCTTACTTATGGAGCAGATAGTGGAGAGCAAGCTCAATTTGGTATTGAACAGCTTCCAAGTTTCGGCATGAAAAATGATTTGGCTTTAGAAGTGCTGATTAAATCGCCTACAGATAATGCGATTTTGAAACGAATTACGGTACCTGACGTCGTCACTCATACCGGAACTATGCCTGCGACTGTGAATGGAACTTTGATGGAAAGTTACAGTTGGATGGGAAAAACGGGTAAATTATCAATTTCCAACGGCTAATAGGCAAGAGAAAAGGCAGGAAGAAAAATCTTCCTGCCTTCTCCATGAAGTGAATAAGAAAAGAAGGAGAAAAAAATGAAAAAAGAAATTCTTTTGGCTCGCTCCAATGCAAAACTGCAGCATCTTCTGGAAACTGCTTTAGACTTCGCATTGCTTATTACAGAGAAAGATGAGCAGAAGTTCGAAAATTTTCGGAAAGTGATGCTCAATAAGTACAATGCCTTAAAAAAAGCCAACATTGCCGATTTCAGAGAAAAAAATGAGGAAAATGGGTATGAATAAGAAAACGAATTTAAATCGAATTGGCTATCGAAGAGAAAAAGAAATCGAAATGGATATTAATGGCGAAAAAGGGAAGTTTGTTTTAATTGCTCCATCGGCGAAGCAAACAGAGAGAGCGACTTTTGTGGCCGAGCAAATTCATGCAACTCGAATTCAGCGCCTAACGGCATCAGAAAAAAATTTGCGGGAAGTGTATCAAACCCAGAGTAACGACCTACTTTGCGAATGTTTATTGAATGAAGAAAATGAAATTCTTCATGAAAAGGCAGAAAATATTATTCTACCGGGAGGAGCAGATTATGAAGAAAAAATTCGTCTAAAAGTCGAAGATTTAAGAGCCAAACGGCTGTTAGAAATTTCCGCTCTTCCGAAAGAAGAAGTAATTGACCAATTGATTCAAGCAGAGGTGAGTCGGCAAATTCAGATTTCTTGGATATATAGCAATCTAAATGCGATTCTGGTGGAAGTATTGCGAGATGAAAACCGGGAAAAGATTTTTGATACGGTAGACGAAATGCAGGAAACTTTGTCCCTAGAAATGCTGAATCAATTCATGGAAGCTCTGGGCAATTTTTTAAATGAGCGTGGAAGTGCTCAGGCTTTTCCCGAACCCCATACTTTCAACGGTTAGATAATTATGCTCGAAGGTGTGGGGTATCTCTATCGGTGGCTCTCGAAGAAGATGACTTCCTCATCGAAACTGCCAGCTGGGCAGAGTATTACGATAAAGCGAATAAACATATCCAAGGTATTGTAAGTGCTAAAATCGCCAGTCAACCTCCTCGAGAGATCATTGACCAACCGGAATTATTTAGTAATTGGTTGGGACAGTGTGAGAGGGCGATGAAAAATAATTATTGAGTGTTATCTTTATGTTTTATTTCAAGAGAAACAATTATGTGGTAGTCGTGAGAGTTTCGAGGGTCATAGCCGTCTCTTTTTACCGCTGAATTATTATGACGCATAGAGATTTTCATATTATCCATAATGAGGATGCTTCTCTCATTATTGTCTGGTAATACCAATTGTTTGCTTAGCCAGTCTGAGATTTGTTGTCGCTGATTTGTATTGGGAATTATTTGCTCAAGTGAATCTGTGAGGAATGATTTAATGAAATTCATTTGCGCATCGGAAGCAGAATTTTGGATATGAGCATCTATATTGAAGGTATAAGACACACTTAACCATTCTTCTGGTTTATCGAAAAAAGTGGTGGCATAACACCGAATAAAGATATTATTGATTGTTATGATACCAAAGTAATTAATAGAATTATCATATGGATCGGGAGAGTCACGATATTCCGCAAGCCAAGTGTTTTCATAGTATTTCTTTACTTGGGAGAACGGAGAAAAAGGAAGACTCCAAAACTCTCGCTCTTTTAGGATTTGTTGGTGCCTTTCCTTGATTAAGGGAGCGGCGGCGCGATCTTTTGCGGCTTGATTCATGCCAACAATGAATCCAAAACCCATGAGAAGAATAACAGGAATAGAAAGAACAGCACCAATAGCAAGTACAATCTTAAGAATAGTTTTTTTCATCAAAGCACCTCTATCTTGAAAATATTGAAGAAAGGAGAATATAATGCCGAAAATTGAAGGAGAGGATTTGAAAAATCTTCAGGATGCAGCGACTCATTCTAGTGGTGGGTATGATATAACCAAGTACTCCGGAGGATTTAAAAGACTTGTTCCTCCTTATTCTAATCCTACTACAGGAGCACAAGCAAGTTTTATATATAGAGATGAAACAGAAGTACTTTACAATGGAGTACGTTATAAAGGAGTAGTTCATATACGACTTGCTGGAACGAATTTTTTTAAAGGAGATCCGGATAGCAAACTAGAAAAGGATAGCTGGTTTGGGCTCACGGATGTAGCAAAGGGGTGGACGACGACAGGCAAGCTTCAATATGATGCCTTAAATCAAGATATATTGAATAAGGTGATTCTGGATGCCCAGAAAGACGGCTATAAAGTCGTGGTTTATGGCGATAGCTTAGGTGGGATGGTTGCTCAACGTACACAATTGGATTATCCGGATGTGGAAATTAGAATCTCCAATACAGGGAATATCTGTTTTCATTGGATGGTTCAAAGCAGAAGTACCAGGGTTATATTGCTCTCTCTGATGGAGACTCTTTATCAGGGATCCTGAGAACTCCTCGCGGTCTTACTGTGGGAGTGGCCCCTACGACACAAGGACACAAAATAAAATGGATTGATGAGAAAATAAGACAGCTTGATGACAGTTTATTGGGCAATTTACCACAATCGATTCTTCTGAAGGCAGGTGCACGCACTTATCAGTTTGGTTTAGGTGCGATGGCACATATGAATCGCCCTACTGGCAAAGGAAAGGACTTTTATTCGTCACCGGATGACCTTACCCTTTCTGTTTATGAGAAAAATCATCCTGAAATGATACCAGAATATACGAAAAATTTTGATGCGATGCAACATGACATTGAAGAGGGATGGAATCATGTGACAGTGGTACTCGAAACGGGAGGGAAGCGTTTCGAGTACCATAGCGGAAAGCGGATGGGAGCAAGCAACTCGCAATATTAACGAATTCGGCGTAGAAACGAAAAATTTCTTGGGGCCAGTTACAAAACCAGCCATGGAATTTATCACAAAGCACCAACCACAACCAACCAAAGATTTCATGGGTGCAATGCGCCATGTGGTATTTGCTGATGGAAGCCATGCTCTGATGAGCATGAATCGTGGCGATCGAGGAACGATCTATTCATATGATGAAGTGGCGGGGAAATCTTTTGAAATTCCACCTGATCTGGAGGATTTTCGTTCAGATCTGAAAAACATTGCTGATTATCGGGCTTATGTGGCTGAAATAAATCGACAGGAGGCTGAACAACAAGAGATAAATCAGCGGAAGCGGGAAAACGATTTTCATCATCAGAACAATCTTTCCCAAGAGTCGTGGAAACCACCTAAGCCTTATCAGTGGCTTGGAAATTGGTTTCCCCCTACTAAACCTGATAAATCTTTAGAAGAGTTGATTGAAGAGGCCAAAATGGCAGAACCCCGATAAGCAAGGTAGCCAAAATTAAGCCAGATAAAATGGGTCTGATGCACCCAAGATTATAATACCTGAGGAAGGTATAGAAAAAAGTATGTATCTGGAAGTTCGAAAATTTTTGGAAAGTGATGCTCAATAAGCATAATGCCTTAAAAAAGCCAATACTGCTGATTTCGAGAAAAAATGAGGAAAATGGATATGAATAAGATGACTTCTTCATCGAAACTGCCAGCTGGGCAGAGTATTACGATAAAGCGAATAAACATATCCAAGGTATTGTAAGTGCTAAAATCGCCAGTCAACCTCCTCGAGAGATCATTGACCAACCGGAATTATTTAGTAATTGGTTGGGACAGTGTGAGAGGGCGATGAAAAATAATTATTGAGTGTTATCTTTATGTTTTATTTCAAGAGAAACAATTATGTGGTAGTCGTGAGAGTTTCGAGGGTCATAGCCGTCTCTTTTTACCGCTGAATTATTATGACGCATAGAGATTTTCATATTATCCATAATGAGGATGCTTCTCTCATTATTGTCTGGTAATACCAATTGTTTGCTTAGCCAGTCTGAGATTTGTTGTCGCTGATTTGTATTGGGAATTATTTGCTCAAGTGAATCTGTGAGGAATGATTTAATGAAATTCATTTGCGCATCGGAAGCAGAATTTTGGATATGAGCATCTATATTGAAGGTATAAGACACACTTAACCATTCTTCTGGTTTATCGAAAAAAGTGGTGGCATAACACCGAATAAAGATATTATTGATTGTTATGATACCAAAGTAATTAATAGAATTATCATATGGATCGGGAGAGTCACGATATTCCGCAAGCCAAGTGTTTTCATAGTATTTCTTTACTTGGGAGAACGGAGAAAAAGGAAGACTCCAAAACTCTCGCTCTTTTAGGATTTGTTGGTGCCTTTCCTTGATTAAGGGAGCGGCGGCGCGATCTTTTGCGGCTTGATTCATGCCAACAATGAATCCAAAACCCATGAGAAGAATAACAGGAATAGAAAGAACAGCACCAATAGCAAGTACAATCTTAAGAATAGTTTTTTTCATCAAAGCACCTCTATCTTGAAAATATTGAAGAAAGGAGAATATAATGCCGAAAATTGAAGGAGAGGATTTGAAAAATCTTCAGGATGCAGCGACTCATTCTAGTGGTGGGTATGATATAACCAAGTACTCCGGAGGATTTAAAAGACTTGTTCCTCCTTATTCTAATCCTACTACAGGAGCACAAGCAAGTTTTATATATAGAGATGAAACAGAAGTACTTTACAATGGAGTACGTTATAAAGGAGTAGTTCATATACGACTTGCTGGAACGAATTTTTTTAAAGGAGATCCGGATAGCAAACTAGAAAAGGATAGCTGGTTTGGGCTCACGGATGTAGCAAAGGGGTGGACGACGACAGGCAAGCTTCAATATGATGCCTTAAATCAAGATATATTGAATAAGGTGATTCTGGATGCCCAGAAAGACGGCTATAAAGTCGTGGTTTATGGCGATAGCTTAGGTGGGATGGTTGCTCAACGTACACAATTGGATTATCCGGATGTGGAAATTAGAATCTCCAATACAGGGAATATCTGTTTTCATTGGATGGTTCAAAGCAGAAGTACCAGGGTTATATTGCTCTCTCTGATGGAGACTCTTTATCAGGGATCCTGAGAACTCCTCGCGGTCTTACTGTGGGAGTGGCCCCTACGACACAAGGACACAAAATAAAATGGATTGATGAGAAAATAAGACAGCTTGATGACAGTTTATTGGGCAATTTACCACAATCGATTCTTCTGAAGGCAGGTGCACGCACTTATCAGTTTGGTTTAGGTGCGATGGCACATATGAATCGCCCTACTGGCAAAGGAAAGGACTTTTATTCGTCACCGGATGACCTTACCCTTTCTGTTTATGAGAAAAATCATCCTGAAATGATACCAGAATATACGAAAAATTTTGATGCGATGCAACATGACATTGAAGAGGGATGGAATCATGTGACAGTGGTACTCGAAACGGGAGGGAAGCGTTTCGAGTACCATAGCGGAAAGCGGATGGGAGCAAGCAACTCGCAATATTAACGAATTCGGCGTAGAAACGAAAAATTTCTTGGGGCCAGTTACAAAACCAGCCATGGAATTTATCACAAAGCACCAACCACAACCAACCAAAGATTTCATGGGTGCAATGCGCCATGTGGTATTTGCTGATGGAAGCCATGCTCTGATGAGCATGAATCGTGGCGATCGAGGAACGATCTATTCATATGATGAAGTGGCGGGGAAATCTTTTGAAATTCCACCTGATCTGGAGGATTTTCGTTCAGATCTGAAAAACATTGCTGATTATCGGGCTTATGTGGCTGAAATAAATCGACAGGAGGCTGAACAACAAGAGATAAATCAGCGGAAGCGGGAAAACGATTTTCATCATCAGAACAATCTTTCCCAAGAGTCGTGGAAACCACCTAAGCCTTATCAGTGGCTTGGAAATTGGTTTCCCCCTACTAAACCTGATAAATCTTTAGAAGAGTTGATTGAAGAGGCCAAAATGGCAGAACCCCGATAAGCAAGGTAGCCAAAATTAAGCCAGATAAAATGGGTCTGATGCACCCAAGATTATAATACCTGAGGAAGGTATAGAAAAAAGTATGTATCTGGAAGTTCGAAAATTTTTGGAAAGTGATGCTCAATAAGCATAATGCCTTAAAAAAGCCAATACTGCTGATTTCGAGAAAAAATGAGGAAAATGGATATGAATAAGATGACTTCTTCATCGAAACTGCCAGCTGGGCAGAGTATTACGATAAAGCGAATAAACATATCCAAGGTATTGTAAGTGCTAAAATCGCCAGTCAACCTCCTCGAGAGATCATTGACCAACCGGAATTATTTAGTAATTGGTTGGGACAGTGTGAGAGGGCGATGAAAAATAATTATTGAGTGTTATCTTTATGTTTTATTTCAAGAGAAACAATTATGTGGTAGTCGTGAGAGTTTCGAGGGTCATAGCCGTCTCTTTTTACCGCTGAATTATTATGACGCATAGAGATTTTCATATTATCCATAATGAGGATGCTTCTCTCATTATTGTCTGGTAATACCAATTGTTTGCTTAGCCAGTCTGAGATTTGTTGTCGCTGATTTGTATTGGGAATTATTTGCTCAAGTGAATCTGTGAGGAATGATTTAATGAAATTCATTTGCGCATCGGAAGCAGAATTTTGGATATGAGCATCTATATTGAAGGTATAAGACACACTTAACCATTCTTCTGGTTTATCGAAAAAAGTGGTGGCATAACACCGAATAAAGATATTATTGATTGTTATGATACCAAAGTAATTAATAGAATTATCATATGGATCGGGAGAGTCACGATATTCCGCAAGCCAAGTGTTTTCATAGTATTTCTTTACTTGGGAGAACGGAGAAAAAGGAAGACTCCAAAACTCTCGCTCTTTTAGGATTTGTTGGTGCCTTTCCTTGATTAAGGGAGCGGCGGCGCGATCTTTTGCGGCTTGATTCATGCCAACAATGAATCCAAAACCCATGAGAAGAATAACAGGAATAGAAAGAACAGCACCAATAGCAAGTACAATCTTAAGAATAGTTTTTTTCATCAAAGCACCTCTATCTTGAAAATATTGAAGAAAGGAGAATATAATGCCGAAAATTGAAGGAGAGGATTTGAAAAATCTTCAGGATGCAGCGACTCATTCTAGTGGTGGGTATGATATAACCAAGTACTCCGGAGGATTTAAAAGACTTGTTCCTCCTTATTCTAATCCTACTACAGGAGCACAAGCAAGTTTTATATATAGAGATGAAACAGAAGTACTTTACAATGGAGTACGTTATAAAGGAGTAGTTCATATACGACTTGCTGGAACGAATTTTTTTAAAGGAGATCCGGATAGCAAACTAGAAAAGGATAGCTGGTTTGGGCTCACGGATGTAGCAAAGGGGTGGACGACGACAGGCAAGCTTCAATATGATGCCTTAAATCAAGATATATTGAATAAGGTGATTCTGGATGCCCAGAAAGACGGCTATAAAGTCGTGGTTTATGGCGATAGCTTAGGTGGGATGGTTGCTCAACGTACACAATTGGATTATCCGGATGTGGAAATTAGAATCTCCAATACAGGGAATATCTGTTTTCATTGGATGGTTCAAAGCAGAAGTACCAGGGTTATATTGCTCTCTCTGATGGAGACTCTTTATCAGGGATCCTGAGAACTCCTCGCGGTCTTACTGTGGGAGTGGCCCCTACGACACAAGGACACAAAATAAAATGGATTGATGAGAAAATAAGACAGCTTGATGACAGTTTATTGGGCAATTTACCACAATCGATTCTTCTGAAGGCAGGTGCACGCACTTATCAGTTTGGTTTAGGTGCGATGGCACATATGAATCGCCCTACTGGCAAAGGAAAGGACTTTTATTCGTCACCGGATGACCTTACCCTTTCTGTTTATGAGAAAAATCATCCTGAAATGATACCAGAATATACGAAAAATTTTGATGCGATGCAACATGACATTGAAGAGGGATGGAATCATGTGACAGTGGTACTCGAAACGGGAGGGAAGCGTTTCGAGTACCATAGCGGAAAGCGGATGGGAGCAAGCAACTCGCAATATTAACGAATTCGGCGTAGAAACGAAAAATTTCTTGGGGCCAGTTACAAAACCAGCCATGGAATTTATCACAAAGCACCAACCACAACCAACCAAAGATTTCATGGGTGCAATGCGCCATGTGGTATTTGCTGATGGAAGCCATGCTCTGATGAGCATGAATCGTGGCGATCGAGGAACGATCTATTCATATGATGAAGTGGCGGGGAAATCTTTTGAAATTCCACCTGATCTGGAGGATTTTCGTTCAGATCTGAAAAACATTGCTGATTATCGGGCTTATGTGGCTGAAATAAATCGACAGGAGGCTGAACAACAAGAGATAAATCAGCGGAAGCGGGAAAACGATTTTCATCATCAGAACAATCTTTCCCAAGAGTCGTGGAAACCACCTAAGCCTTATCAGTGGCTTGGAAATTGGTTTCCCCCTACTAAACCTGATAAATCTTTAGAAGAGTTGATTGAAGAGGCCAAAATGGCAGAACCCCGATAAGCAAGGTAGCCAAAATTAAGCCAGATAAAATGGGTCTGATGCACCCAAGATTATAATACCTGAGGAAGGTATAGAAAAAAGTATGTATCTGGAAGTTCGAAAATTTTTGGAAAGTGATGCTCAATAAGCATAATGCCTTAAAAAAGCCAATACTGCTGATTTCGAGAAAAAATGAGGAAAATGGATATGAATAAGATGACTTCTTCATCGAAACTGCCAGCTGGGCAGAGTATTACGATAAAGCGAATAAACATATCCAAGGTATTGTAAGTGCTAAAATCGCCAGTCAACCTCCTCGAGAGATCATTGACCAACCGGAATTATTTAGTAATTGGTTGGGACAGTGTGAGAGGGCGATGAAAAATAATTATTGAGTGTTATCTTTATGTTTTATTTCAAGAGAAACAATTATGTGGTAGTCGTGAGAGTTTCGAGGGTCATAGCCGTCTCTTTTTACCGCTGAATTATTATGACGCATAGAGATTTTCATATTATCCATAATGAGGATGCTTCTCTCATTATTGTCTGGTAATACCAATTGTTTGCTTAGCCAGTCTGAGATTTGTTGTCGCTGATTTGTATTGGGAATTATTTGCTCAAGTGAATCTGTGAGGAATGATTTAATGAAATTCATTTGCGCATCGGAAGCAGAATTTTGGATATGAGCATCTATATTGAAGGTATAAGACACACTTAACCATTCTTCTGGTTTATCGAAAAAAGTGGTGGCATAACACCGAATAAAGATATTATTGATTGTTATGATACCAAAGTAATTAATAGAATTATCATATGGATCGGGAGAGTCACGATATTCCGCAAGCCAAGTGTTTTCATAGTATTTCTTTACTTGGGAGAACGGAGAAAAAGGAAGACTCCAAAACTCTCGCTCTTTTAGGATTTGTTGGTGCCTTTCCTTGATTAAGGGAGCGGCGGCGCGATCTTTTGCGGCTTGATTCATGCCAACAATGAATCCAAAACCCATGAGAAGAATAACAGGAATAGAAAGAACAGCACCAATAGCAAGTACAATCTTAAGAATAGTTTTTTTCATCAAAGCACCTCTATCTTGAAAATATTGAAGAAAGGAGAATATAATGCCGAAAATTGAAGGAGAGGATTTGAAAAATCTTCAGGATGCAGCGACTCATTCTAGTGGTGGGTATGATATAACCAAGTACTCCGGAGGATTTAAAAGACTTGTTCCTCCTTATTCTAATCCTACTACAGGAGCACAAGCAAGTTTTATATATAGAGATGAAACAGAAGTACTTTACAATGGAGTACGTTATAAAGGAGTAGTTCATATACGACTTGCTGGAACGAATTTTTTTAAAGGAGATCCGGATAGCAAACTAGAAAAGGATAGCTGGTTTGGGCTCACGGATGTAGCAAAGGGGTGGACGACGACAGGCAAGCTTCAATATGATGCCTTAAATCAAGATATATTGAATAAGGTGATTCTGGATGCCCAGAAAGACGGCTATAAAGTCGTGGTTTATGGCGATAGCTTAGGTGGGATGGTTGCTCAACGTACACAATTGGATTATCCGGATGTGGAAATTAGAATCTCCAATACAGGGAATATCTGTTTTCATTGGATGGTTCAAAGCAGAAGTACCAGGGTTATATTGCTCTCTCTGATGGAGACTCTTTATCAGGGATCCTGAGAACTCCTCGCGGTCTTACTGTGGGAGTGGCCCCTACGACACAAGGACACAAAATAAAATGGATTGATGAGAAAATAAGACAGCTTGATGACAGTTTATTGGGCAATTTACCACAATCGATTCTTCTGAAGGCAGGTGCACGCACTTATCAGTTTGGTTTAGGTGCGATGGCACATATGAATCGCCCTACTGGCAAAGGAAAGGACTTTTATTCGTCACCGGATGACCTTACCCTTTCTGTTTATGAGAAAAATCATCCTGAAATGATACCAGAATATACGAAAAATTTTGATGCGATGCAACATGACATTGAAGAGGGATGGAATCATGTGACAGTGGTACTCGAAACGGGAGGGAAGCGTTTCGAGTACCATAGCGGAAAGCGGATGGGAGCAAGCAACTCGCAATATTAACGAATTCGGCGTAGAAACGAAAAATTTCTTGGGGCCAGTTACAAAACCAGCCATGGAATTTATCACAAAGCACCAACCACAACCAACCAAAGATTTCATGGGTGCAATGCGCCATGTGGTATTTGCTGATGGAAGCCATGCTCTGATGAGCATGAATCGTGGCGATCGAGGAACGATCTATTCATATGATGAAGTGGCGGGGAAATCTTTTGAAATTCCACCTGATCTGGAGGATTTTCGTTCAGATCTGAAAAACATTGCTGATTATCGGGCTTATGTGGCTGAAATAAATCGACAGGAGGCTGAACAACAAGAGATAAATCAGCGGAAGCGGGAAAACGATTTTCATCATCAGAACAATCTTTCCCAAGAGTCGTGGAAACCACCTAAGCCTTATCAGTGGCTTGGAAATTGGTTTCCCCCTACTAAACCTGATAAATCTTTAGAAGAGTTGATTGAAGAGGCCAAAATGGCAGAACCCCGATAAGCAAGGTAGCCAAAATTAAGCCAGATAAAATGGGTCTGATGCACCCAAGATTATAATACCTGAGGAAGGTATAGAAAAAAGTATGTATCTGGAAGTTCGAAAATTTTTGGAAAGTGATGCTCAATAAGCATAATGCCTTAAAAAAGCCAATACTGCTGATTTCGAGAAAAAATGAGGAAAATGGATATGAATAAGATGACTTCTTCATCGAAACTGCCAGCTGGGCAGAGTATTACGATAAAGCGAATAAACATATCCAAGGTATTGTAAGTGCTAAAATCGCCAGTCAACCTCCTCGAGAGATCATTGACCAGCCGGAATTATTCAGTAATTGGCTGAGGCAGTGCGAGAAAGCGATGAAAAATAATTAACGAGTGCGATCCTTATGCTCTATTTCAAGAGAAACAATCAGATGATATTGAGAGTTTATAGAGTTATAGTTCTCTCTTTTTACCACTGAATGACGACGCATAGAGATTTTCATATCATCCACAAAGAGGATGCTGTTTTCATCATTGTTTGGAATAATAGGTGGCAACGCTAATTGTTGATCCATCCATTCCAAGATTTGTTGCCGTTGATTGGTATTGGGAATTGTCCACTCAAGTGAATCCATGAGGAATGATTTAATGAAATCCATTTGAGCATCGGAAGGAGAACTTTGGATACGATCATCTATGACGAAGTGATAAGACACCCATAACCATTCCTCCGGTTTATCGAGAAAGGTGGTGGAATCACAACGAATAAGAAGATTCTGGGTTCTTGTGATGCCAGAGTATCTAATACGATTAGTGGATGGACTAGGAGTGTCACGATATTCCACAAGCCAAGTGTTTTCATGGTATTCCTTTACTTGGGAGAATGGAGAAAAAGGAAGACCCCAAAACTCTTGCTCTCTCAGAATTTGTTGTCGCCTTTCCTCAATTAAAGGAGCAGCGACACGTTGTTTTTCGGCTTGATGCATGCCAACGAAAATCCCATATCCAATGAGAATGATAGAAGGAATAGAAAGAACAATCACAGTCGCAAATATGAGCGCAAGAATCAGTTTTTTCATCAAAGCACCTCTATTTTAAAAATTTGAAGATGAGTAAAAAGTCGCAGCTCAGAAAATAGGCGGCAGGAAAAAATAAATTGGTCATCTCATAAGAACATCACAATACCTAAAAGCATCCAAAGATTCAGAGGAAGAAGTAAGAGGGTCAAACCACTGATAAATAGAAGGACAAGGGTATGCGTGGGAAAATTTTTCTTGAGAATCACTGGCGAGAGCAACAACAGGATACTGACAATACTCCAAATTATGACTAAGTAATTCGGAAGTATCTCGAGAACTGGATTAATAAGAAAGAAAGGAAATAGCATGATAACACTAGCAAAAAGCAAGAGTAGGAGGATAGAACGCTGCTTTATTTGAAAAAATTTCCAGAGAATTGCTGAGGAAACGAGTAAGAATAAGCCGAGATAAAATGAAATTTGAGTGAGAGGGAGATATCTCCACATCCCCGAAATTCCCCAAAGTGCCGGTAAATTAATGAGTAAAGCAATAATAATTGATGTCTTGAGGAGGATGTTTTGTTTCAATTTAAAAAGCTCCTTTCGATAGGCAATGAGTAATTTGAAAAGAAGGGAGAATGAGTGTGAAATTATTTGATAGCCCTAATAAGATACCAGGAATTTCGACATACGCAGAAGGGGCACAGCTGTCTTTTGCCGGATATAAAGATATATCTGCTATAGAATATAAAAACGATGAGAATAGCTATTGACCTGGCTTACCATGGGAAAATGGTTGTTGTGGGAGCTTCAATGGAAAATGAGAGATGAGTTTCTGAATGGCGAGATTTTTGATACACTAAAGGAAGCTAAAATATTGACCTTGAAATAGGGTGCATCATTATAATTCTTTCCGTCCTCATAGTGCGATTGGATATTTACCTCCTGCACCTCAAGCACTCAGCGCATAATTCTAACTCTATTTTTGGACTACTTTTTTCAACCCAGACCAGAGGGGCTTCATTGTCAAGTAGTGGCGGAAAGGAGACTAGATGGGTATCGCATTGTCGATAGAAGAAGCGATGGAATATATTGGATTTAAACCTGAACAAAAACCTGTCATGTATCGTTTATGTCGTCTTGAAGACTTCCCCGCCAGAAAACTTGGAAGAGACTGGCGAGTCCACAAAAAGAAATTCGAAGAGTGGCTTGAAGTCCAATTCAAAGACGATTCATTAGATTACTTATATTAACCTTTGTAGACTTCTCTGAAAAATAATAAGCCATATTATAAGCCATACGAGAAATCTAGAAGGTTGAGAGACTGGAGCTGGTAAGGCGACTCGAACGCCTGACTCCCTCATTACGAATGAGGTGCTCTACCAACTGAGCTATACCAGCGTGGGGTGATGGAGTTTGTTTCGCGTTGTTATCTATCGTATGGCTTAACTATTCTTGAGGATACCTGCCGCCTTTTTTCGATGGGTGGTCTTGTGGTCGCTTATAGATGGATGTTGGGCGCAGTTTCTACCGAGTGCTTGGAGATCCTTCTGCGTACTCTCTGTCAATCCTATCTTCATACCAAACCGCTAAGAACCTATTTCCTAAATCATCAGGCGGG
>JGI994J12354_10002689_pt1 | contig 17040 bp, 16 predicted proteins | sample IntmicLarv3ML3BL_FD_12354 | JGI IMG/M metagenome (IMG submission 12354) | reverse complement strand
TTTGCATATATTTCATTTCTGCAATCTACCTCCTCAATAAGAATTTATTTTAAAATTCCCCTACTTAGTATGCCACAAAATGACATAAAAGAAAAGAAAGCAGGTCACTACACTGCACCCCAAAAGTAAAACAGAAAAATAAAAAGCCTTATCGTAAAAAACAATTAAGCGGGTAAGCTTCGTCTTTCAAGCGGAATTTGTCCGCTGCCTTTGGCTGTTGTAGAAGTGAATGTATTGTTTTATATTTCACCTGGCTTCGGTGAAGTAGCGGACATAGGTAATATCTGTAAACCATTTTCGATTTTTCTTTTGAGCTGTTGTCAAATTTTGATTTAAGAGATTTGAAAGAACAGAGTGAGGTTGTCCGGCTGATTTATAAAGCTTTCTCTTTCGAATAGCCGAGAGAAGCTTTTTTCCATTGATTACAAGATTGCGCTTTCGTTTTAACCAAAGTTTAATAGGTGTTATCGGTTTTCCTCTGGCAGCTTTGAACGAGGGAAACCAGAATAAGCTCACTTTGAGAGAAGCGATAATAACCACTTCTGGAAACTTGGAGAGCCTTGCACAAAAAGGATTGAGAATGCTGTCCTACCCTGCAATCCACTGATATTTCACCTCCTTCCTGTACTTTGGAGAAAAACCTCAAGTTCTTCCTTGAGCCTTTGATTTTCTTCTTCCAAAGTTTCTGGCTTTGCCCTACCTTCTTAGGAAATATTCCTAACTTTAATCGTTCTTCTTTTTGGCGATATCTCCTAATTAGATTTTTGCTAGCTTCACAAAAAGCTTTGCAATTTCATAATGGCTTTCACCTTCTTTCCTCAGTCGTAGTACCTCTTCAATAATTGCAGTTCCAAAATGTTTCATTCCTTTTTGACTGGACATAGCAAGACCTCCTATCTTAGATTTTATTCTACGACAGGAGGTCCTTTTTATCCCAAAATATGTTGTCTAAATTGAATCGCTTCGGCAATATGCTCAGGACGAATCACCTCTGCCTCATCTAAATCCGCAATCGTTCTACCTACTCTCAATAAGCGATCATAAGCTCTTGCGCTAAGGTTAAGCTTAGTGAAAGCAGACTCCACCAATTTTAACGCCCGGTCTTCCAGCCGTATCATTTTTTTAATCTGGCTATGTCCCATCTCACTATTTACAAAAATCGATGTATCTTTCAGTCGCGCTCTTTGAATTTCTCTGGCTTTTAATACCCGCTTTCGAATTGCCTCTGAATTTTCTTCTTTTTGGATTCCGACTAATTCTTGATAAGGCACCGAATAAACCTGAACAAACAAATCAAATCGGTCTAATAGCGGGCCCGACAGCTTCTTTTGATAGCGCCGAATTTCATTATAAGCACATTTACAAGAGTCACCATTTGCATTCCCATAGTGACCACAAGGACACGGATTCATTGAGGCAATCAGTATAAAACGCGCCGGAAAATCACAAGTTCCGTACACTCGACTTACCTGAACGCTTCCCTCCTCCATCGGTTGACGGAGAGTCTCCAACACACTACGGTCGAATTCAGGCATCATCCAAATACAACAGTCCTCTGTGACTCAGCGATGCCTGCCCCGGCTTCGGAATCCTTCCGCCACCAATTAAGCTTGCCTCTGACGCAGTATGATGAGGGCTACAAAAAGGCGGTTGCTGAATTAAGCCTTTTCCTTTTAACAATCCCGCAACACTATAAATTTTACTAACTTCAAGAGATTCTTCATCGCTCAGAGACGGCAAAATGCCTCTCATTCTTTTCGCCAGCATCGTCTTACCACTTCCCGGCGGACCAACCAGTAAAACATTGTGACCACCGGCTGCAGCGATTTCAAGCGCTCGCTTTGCGGCTTTTTGCCCTTGCACCTCTGAAAAATCGTCATCATTTTCGTAAGATGGGGCTATCCTTCTTATCGTCTGAAAAGATTGTAATTTTTCCTCGCCTCGTAAATGCCTGACAATCTGCCCTAAGTGTTCCGCCGGATAAATAATCAATTCTTTCAAAACTCCGGCTTCTTCTTTATTCTCTTCTGGTACAAAAACCTCTTTAATCCCTGCTTCCAAAAGCGAAATTAACATGGGGAGCACACCATCAATCGGACGAATTCGTCCATCAAGTCCGACCTCACCTAATATGGCGATTTGATTTTTTTCATCCCACTCTACCTGACCACTCGCTGCTAAAATTCCAACTGCGAGTGCCACATCCAATGCTGATCCATCTTTTTTCAAATCAGCCGGCGCCAAATTAATTGTGATTTTCTTACCCGGATATGAATAACCACTATTTTTAATTGCCGCTCGAACTCGCTCACGCGCCTCTTTGACTGCTGTATCCGGAAGACCAACAATATCCATCCCGGGCAAGCCTGCTCCCAAATCCACCTCTACATGTACCAAGCAACCGGAAATACCAATCGTAGCTGCACTAGTGATTTGCACATACATCTTTATAGCGCCCCTTTTTTATTTACTCAAAGCTTCCTGCCCAATGAGTAATCTCCCACTCTTCTTTTCTCTTAATCAGCCCCAGCACATCAAAGCGGACTTCTTGTCCTTGACTTTTAATCTCCTGAAGCCACCAAACGGCACTCTGACGAATCTTTTTTTGTTTTCGCAAGTTTACTGCATCAGCAGGACTCCCAAAAAATTCTGTACTGCGGGTCTTAACTTCTACAATTGCAATTATTTCGTCCTTTCGAGCAATAATATCAATCTCTCCGTAAGGAGTATATAANTTTCTNGCAAGAATTTGATAACCCTTTTCTATCAAATATTTTACAGCAAAATCCTCACCCTGATTTCCCAGCAACTGAAAATGATTTTTCATATTCAAATCCCCTCAAAACAAGCAATTTTCTTCCAGCCACGAACGTAACGGATCAAAACTTCGCCTATGAATTGGACAAGGACCATGAGTACGTATTGCCTCCATGTGTGCTTTCGAGCCATACCCTTTATTTTTTCCAAAACCATACAGCGGATATTTTTCATCCCATGAAGCCATCAATCGGTCTCGATACACCTTAGCCAAAATTGATGCTGCGGCAATTGCGCCGTAATGTCGATCCCCGCCTATCACAAATTCCCATGAATTCGGTAACTCTTTTGCTCGCCTTCCATCAACCACGACTTGGGAAGTCGGCTTTATCAAATTTTCAACTGCCTCTCTCATCCCTTTTAATGTAGCCTGTAAAATATTAATTTCGTCAATAACTGACGAATCAATTTCCACAATTTGATATTCTATCGCTAAGGTAACAATTTTTTCATAAGCTACTTCTCTTTTTTTAGACGTCAGCTTCTTTGAATCCTCCAGAATTTCTACAGGAAAATCTGCGGGTAAAATTACTGATGCAACAACGACAGGACCTGCAAGTGGCCCGCGCCCGGCTTCATCCACCCCAACTAAAAGTTTCTCTGCCTCATGAAAATTTTTTTCCTCTTGATTCCATTTCAACTCTAATCCCTCTCTTCTTAAACTAACTATTCTTGTAAAAATGATATTTCCCTGCTCAAAAAATAAAAAGCGCTGATGTCAGCGCTTTTCCCTTAGCCTAATTCTTTTCCGGTCAAAACCGTCCATTCTCCATCAAAATGAATTTTTCCTTCTTTAAAAAGACGCCCTAATGCTCTTTTAAAGGCACTCTTACTCAGTCCAAATTTATCACGAATTACTTCAGGCGAGGTTGAATCTCCATAGGGCATTGCATAATTTTTTCTGCTTTCTAAAAATTGAATGATTTTTTCCCCATCAGAATCTAAAGCTCTTTCTTTTACCGGACGGAAAGATAAATTTATTCGACCATCTTCTCGCAAAAACGATACTCGCCCCCTAATTTTTTCACCCACTTTTAATACTTCGTCAACCTCGCCTTTATGGATAAAAGCAAGCGCTCCCTCATCAGTAATTCCCGAATACCCTTGCTCGCCATCTCGCCAAATCAAAGCTTCCACTTCATCTCCAACGCAAGCAGTTGAAGAAATTGATTTTTTTTGCATTTCCTCATCTACATTCATTGTAGCAGCCATTCGGCCACTCTTATCACGATACGGTTTTACCCAAACCAGGCTCCCAATCAACGGCTTGCCCCGCATTTCTCGATAAGGTAAAAACAGCCCTCTCTCAGCTCCGATATCTACAAAAGCTCCTTGCTTGGTAACACCGAGCAGCTTTGCCGGGCCCACCTCACCGATTTTCAATTGTGGGAGCCTCATGCTCGCTGTCAAGCGCTTTTTCGGGTCAACATATAAATAGACTTCAATCCAGTCACCGACTTTTACTGAAGAAGTTTGCTGTTGTTTATGAAGTAATATATCATCAGCAGTAAAGCCGGTACCGGCATCCAAAAAAAGTCCTTGTTCACTTTCTCGGACTGCCTTCAATGTCACTACTTCACCAGGTCTTAATTCACTTTTTTCATAGGTCGGTTGATTTTCTACTTTCTTCACGTTCTCTACTTTCCTCCATTTGCAGAAATAATTTGTTCAAATATAGCAGCTTCTTTCTTTATTTTTTCTTCGCCACCAAATACGCAGTAATTCCCTTCGGCAATTCCTCTACCCATCCATTCGGCTATCTCTCGAATACTCTCGGCCTTCACATTTAATATCTCGTGCCGCTCTTTTCGAACATCCTCTACCGTTATCCCCATCAAATAAGCTGCAATAGCAAAATCAGCCCTCATTGATGGCGTAAGCGAAATGTCCAGATTACCAATTGTTCCAATCACATATTTGGTCATTTCTCTCTCATCCGGCGAAAATGATTTCAAATAACTTGCAAGCTCTTGATACACTTCCAGAGTTTCCCTCAATTTGGGATCCCGATAAGAGCTAAAAACGGTATTGCCATTTCGTTCAAATCTTATTGTTGCCCCATAAGCTCCGCCCTGAACACGAATTCGATTCCAAAGATAATCATACTTCAAAATTGTCTCAACCACTTTATAAAATCCATTATTTTCTTTACCTAAAGCTCGAAAATTAAATCCCTGCGCCACATATTGCACCTTGCTACCTGCATAAATTCCCTCAGTTTTAGGAAGCTTTGTAAAAGAGTATTCTTGAGCCGGATACTTTTCATCACTCAAACAAGACAAAAATTCAAATAAAGCCTTTTCAAAAATTTCATTTTCGCCTTTATCACCAACTTGATTGATAATAAGTTGGTCTTTTGAAAAAATTATTTTATAAACTCGGCTTAATCTTTCAATTATTTTTTCTTTTTCGTCCTCAAAATCATCATCTAATTTACGAATAAATTGATAAAAAGGTAATTGACCTAAATAATTATATGCACCTTGAGAACTCAAATTCGCATTCAATCGCCCCACTGCAATTTCTTGCCCCGCACTGCTAATCGAATTTTCCATACGAGCCCGACTTTCGGCGATTAATTCCTTCAATCGTTTCTCATCATTAAATTGACTTCTCAGAGCAATTTCTTCTATCAACTTAACCAATCGTTCAATGTCACCAGTCAAAGCTTTAGTTTTTATAATAAATTTAGGATGATAAATATCCGCATTTTCCCGATCTCCCCAACAATTCAGTGAAATAGATAACCCACCACTAGTTGAGTTTACTTCATTTGATAGTGCTTCATAAGTATAATTTTCTGTATCCATCCGACCTAATATCACACTCAGTAAATGCAAATAAAAAATATCATCTTGCGGAATTGTTTTGGCATTAAATAGCAATGAGAAATACAAAATATGATTCGTGAAAAGGTCTGATTTAACCGAATTATTCCGCTATCTAACTCTTGCTCTTGCCATTCCGGAAAAGTAGGCCCCTCATTTAAATCTTCACGTCTTAATAAGGGAATAGAATTTAAGTTTTCTTCCAAATCCGGAGTATTTTGACGCAAATGTAACTCTTTGGTTTCATCAATAATTTTAAAAAGAATTTCTTCCGATTGCCGAGATTTCCATTCTGAAAGTGCCTGAGCAATTTCATGTTCTTTTTTATCTGATAATCCCGGATTTGGCCTACCAATAATTAAAGCTTGGTGCAAATTATTCAAAAGGTATTTTTGAATCAAATTTTCAAAGTAACCGTTCGTAGCACCCTCTTTCAAAGTTTGCAACGCCCCCTCATACATTAGCGGCTCCGCCGGATGTCCATCATAAAGCCAACTATTCATGATTCGAATTCCATATATCAAGCCTTTCGGCGTCGAGCCGGTAACTCCCTCGCGCAATGAAAATTCTTGACGATGAAGAGATGCTTTAATTAATTTAGCATCTAGCCCATTATTTACCAGATTTTGAAGAGTTTCAAAAACAATCCTTTGAAATTCTTTTTTTTGAGACTCATCAACAAAAGTAGCTTCCACGGAGAATACCGGCTGAAGCAAACTACTTTGAAAATCGCCGCTGATTTCTTTGCCAATTCCGGCATCTTGTAACGCTTTCTTTAATGGCGAGGCTGATGTTTCCAAGAGAATATGACAAAGTAAATCAAGCCCCATTGTTAAAGTCAAATCAGGCTTTACTTCCATAACCCAGCTCAGCGCCATTATTGCTTTTTCTTCAGTCGACTCTCCTTGAGGAAGTGAATAATCAACCACCTCTTCTTGAGGCTCTGCAAAAGCTCTTTGAGCAGGTATTCTTGAATCAATTTCTTTTCTTTCAAACCGATTCAGATATTCCTGATCAAAAAATGCTAAATATTCATCTATATCCATATCGCCATAGAGATAAATATAACTATTACTTGGGTGATAGTAGTCTTGATGAAACTCTTCAAATTGTTTCTGAGTGAGTTCCGGAATAGCTCCCGGATCGCCACCCGACTCTTTGCCATAAGGAGTATCCGGAAAAAGAACTGAAAACATCTTCTGCTCCAGTACTGACTCTGGCGAAGAAAATACTCCTTTCATTTCGTTATAAACAACACCATTATAAGAAAGAGGAGCATCCAAGTCCTCCAATTCATAGTGCCAGCCCTCTTGTTTTAATGTCCACGGATTATTGTAAATATTCGGAAAAAAGACCGCATCCAAATACACATCCACCAAATTTTTAAAATCCTGATTATTACGGCTCGCCACCGGGTACATCGTTTTATCTGGAAAAGTCATTGCATTTAAAAAAGTATTTAGGGATCCTTTTACCAATTCCACAAAAGGCTCTTTCAAGGGAAATTTACGAGATCCACAAAGCACCGAATGCTCTAAAATATGCGGAAGCCCAGTATCATCTGGCGGCGGAGTTCTAAAACTAATCGAAAAAACTTTATTATCATCCTCGCAACCAATGTGAAAAAGCTGGGCTCCACTTTTTTCATGCTCCCAAAGACTTCCAATTCCACCTACTTCTTCAATTTTTCTTTCATCTAATAAACGAAAACCAAATTTAGATTTCATCATTTTCTTCCTTTTACATTAAAATTATTTCTCTATAACTTCCAGCCTCGCTTGCTTCTAGCTGCAGCCACGATTCTTTCCAAGCCTTCACGAAGCTGCACCCTTGAACAACCAAAGTTAAGTCGCATAAACCCTTCTCCAGCTCTTCCAAAGCTCCTACCATCACTTAAAGCAATTTTCGCTTCATCAATAAAAAATCTCTTTAATTCTTCCTGAGATAATCCCATTTCCCGGCAATCAAGCCATGACAAAAAGGTACCTTCCGGAAAATTAGCTTTCATGCCCGGTGCATGATAATTAATCATTTCATTCACATAATAAGCATTACTGAAAAGATATTCCTTTAATTCGTCCAGCCAAAATTCGCATTTATCATAACAAGTCTGCAAAGCAATAATGCCAAACAAATTAGGTTCGGTAATTTTATATTTTTCAAATGCTCCCCATAGCTTATTTTTCATATCAGTATCTTGAACTATCCAAAATGAAGTCGTCAAACCTGCTACATTAAAAGCTTTACTCGCGGCAAAGCCTGTAAAAACTGTCACTCCCAACGGCTCAGCAATCGAGGCAAATGGAATATATCTATTCGCCCCTAATGCCAAATCGCCATGGATTTCATCACTCATCACTTTTACATGGTACTTCGCACAAAGTTTTGCCAAATCAACTAATTCTTCCTTCGACCAAACTCTTCCCACCGGATTATGAGGGTTACAAAAAATCAGCCATTCAGGGCTTTCTTTTTTGAAAATATCTTCCAATTCCTCCAAATTCATCCGATAAATCCCGCCATCTGCTTCATATAGCTGGTTCTCTATAAGCCGCCTTCCCATCTTCTGAATTATTTCAGCAAATGATGGATACACAGGAGATTGAATCACGACCCCGCTGTTAACCTCGGAGAACGCTTCCAATGTCATGGAGATTCCTGCCAATACACCCGGGGAAAAAATGATTGACTCTTGAGAAACTTGCCATTGATGGCGTCTTAGGAACCATTTTTCGATAGATTGATAGCATTTTTCTTCAGGAGTTACATAGCCATATATCCCATGCTCAATCCTTTCAGTAAATGCTTTGTGAATTTCATTAGAAGCCTCAAAGTCCATATCAGCGACCCAAAAGGGCAACGCATCATCTGTGCCAAAATATTGCTTTAGCCCATCCCACTTTCTTGACATTGTATCTTTGCGAAATTTTTGTTCCTCGAAAATTTTCCTCATTTCTCGCACCTCTACTTATCTTTCACTCTCTTAGCAAGGACTATGATTCGCCACCTTTGATTGATATACCTCTAAAAAAAGAACCCGGAAAACCGGATTCTCTTCTTTCATTTCTATATAAAAGTTACCACATCCGTTAGTGGTTTCCGAGGTGGATTTTTACCATCTCTGCTAGGCACACCCAATGGTGTCATTGTTGCTAAGAAATATCCCTCTTTTTCAAAGCCCACTACTTTACTAATTTCTTCTGCTGCATACATCGGCCCGGTCATCCAGCAGCCGCCATAGCCCAAAGCAGCAGCAGCCAAAAGTAGATTTTCCATCGCCGCTGATACATTCTGAATTTCCGGGGCAAATCGCGAAAAAACTTCCGCTTCTTCTTGACTTATTGCCCCTTCTTCTAAAAGTGCTTCTGTATGAGAAGGATATGGGCCACAATAAGCCAAAATAGCAACCGGAGCATTCGTCAAATTTGAAACATAGTAAGGCAAGATATTAATCAACTGCTTCTTAATCTCCTCTGACTTCGTTCGATCCGCTAATTCTCTGACCTTTAATTCAATCGCATCCGCAATCTCCTGAATTTTCTCCTTATCTTGAACAACAACAAAATGGCGATTCTCCACATTTTTACCAATAGGTCCATAAGTAGCCGCAGTTAAAATCGCTTCTAAATCTTCTCGCCGAACCGGTTGCTCGGTAAAATTTCTCACACTTCGGCGCTTATAAATAAATTCCAATTTATCCATTTTTTATTCCCCCATTTTCTTCCGGATTTTTCCAGATTAAAATTTTATCTACTCTCGCTCGATCCATATCAACAACTTCAATTTGCCACTCTTCCCAACCCACTCTTTCTGTGGCTGTTGGTATATGTCCAAGCAAGTAAGTAACCCATCCGCCCACGGTATTATACTCATTATCTTCTTCGCCGGGAAAGATATTTTCGATTTGCAAAGCTTCCTTCATATCTTGAATTGGTAATATTCCATCCACCAACCAACTCCCATCAGAACGGATATCAATTTTTCCCTCTTCTTCGGTTGGAAATTCGCCTATTACTTCTGAAAGAAGATCGTATAAGCTAATCAACCCTGATAAACCGCCATATTCATCTAAAACGAGTGCTTCTTTTGCGCCTTTCTTTCGAAACAATTCAAAGAGCTCTAGCGCTGGCAAAGATCTCGGCACAAACAGCGCCGGACGAATTGGCACTTCAAACAAAGCTGTCTCTTTTTTCCAAGCATTTAAAATATCTCGAGTGTAAAAAAATCCTTTTACCTCGTCTAATTCTCCTTGAGCCACCGGAAATCTTGAATGTTTGCTGCGACTGACCTGCTTAATAACCATATCCAAATCATCGTCCAAGTCAATCCACTCCAACTGAGTTCGTGGTGTCATTAATGCTTCGACTCGTGCGTCACCTAATCGAAAAATTCGTTGCACCATACGTTCCTCTGAAGGTTGAACATCGCCGCCAGAAAATACATTTTCACGAACAAGTTGGCGAATTTCAGCCTCACTCGCAACAGAAGATTCTTCTATTTTAATACCTAAAACTTTGAGTATTAATTCGCTGGAAATTGATAAAAAATAAACAAATGGCGACATAAGCCAGGAAAAAAACTTCATAAATTTCGCCAGCTTTGAAGCGATGCCTTCTGAGTTAGAAAGTGCAATTTGTTTGGGTACTAATTCACCGACAATCAAGGATAAGTAAGTAATCATCGCCACAACAAGCCCAAGACTAATACTTTCTCGCCACGGAGCCAACCAAGAAGCAAAGCTCAACCATTCCGAAAAAGTCCTTGCCAAACTAGCTCCACCAACTGCACCTGTAAAAATACCAATTAAGGTAATACCAATTTGAATCGCCGAAAGCATCTTACTTGGATTTTCAGCTAGTTCAAGTGCTGCTTGAGCACCATCATCCCCATTTTGAGACATATTCTCCAGCTTTGATTTACGAGAAGAAACAATTGACATTTCACACATGGCGAAAAGACCATTCGCAATAATTAGAGCAATAATGATAACAAGTTCTATCCCTATACTGGAGCCATCACCATCCACGCAAAATTCACCTCGCTTTCACGCTTTTTAGCCACTGCCATCCATTTAATCCCAAATCCTTCGAAATTTCTCTTGATACTCCTGAAAAGTCATCGTTGTTGTTGCTTCCAAGACTTTCGATTTCTCTTTAGCCAAAGTTGGAACAACATCTAATTCGATACTCTGCGCATCGTTAATATATTGATTCATACGCTTTTTATATCGTTTCTCATGCCACGCTTTTTGCAGCTCTTCCCCTGATAATCCTATTGCCTCAATTAACTGAATTAAATTTTCCTCTTTGCCAATATCCGATCCGGCACCAAAATAGGCATTAAAAACTGCCGGCATAAAAATATGTTCCTTCTGACAGTCTCGTGCATATTCCATTGCTTCTAATGCCTTCTGAGTGCTTGGTATCCATCGACAATCAACAACCGGAAGTCCAATCGGCTCTGCTAAATTGCGAAGATTTCGAATTCTTAAGCCCGGATCGGCCACATGGGGCAAAGCTTTTTCTAAAGATTCGCCAGTCTCCGGAATTTCCGGATGAATATTTATCGGATGCCATTCAATCTCAAAGTCAAACTCCGACTCCATTTTTCGAGCATAATTAATCCCTAAATAACAATAGGGACACTGAAAATCAAAGTACCCAATCAATTTTTTCATACTATCACTCATATCTTTTCTTACAGTTCAGCAACCAACTTTACCGCATCAATATAGGCAGCAATGCTTTTCGCCACTTTTTTGCCTTCTTTCATCGCCAATACAACAGTCGCAGGGCCATGAACCACATCTCCGCAAGCAAAAACTCCTTTGCACCCAGTCATTCCATAAGGATGTTCTTTAGTAATCAGACACCCGGATTTATCTGTCTCAATCCCATGAGTAGTCTCCACAATATCTATCGACGGCTTTTGACCCACAGCCAAAAATAGCTTATCTACTGCAATCTCAAAAGTTTCATCTGTCGGAACTGGCTTACCTGACTCATCCAAAGCCATTTTCTGAACTTCAACAGCAGTTAAATGCTTATCCCCAAAATAAGCTACCGGATTCGTCAGCCACAAAAATTCTATACCTTCTTCCAAAGCGTGCTCATATTCTGAGCGAAAAGCCGGCATTTCATTCATTGTTCGTCGATACACTATTTTTACATGCTCTGCTCCCAAGCGAACTGCTGTCCGAGCAGCATCAATCGCCACATTACCACCACCGACAACGATTACCTTATCGCCGGTTTGAACCGAAACTTCTTCGGGCGATAAATGACCCGAATTTGATAAGGCAACGCTAGTCAATAAATCCATTGCAGTGGCAACTCCGAGCAAATCTTTCCCGGGGATATTCAAAATACTTGATGAATCCGTGCCGGTCCCAATAAATACAGCTGCAAATCCTTGGGAAAATATCTCATCAATTGTGATATCTTTTCCCACAGATACCTCAGTCCTAATTTCCACCCCTAATTTTACTAATTTTTCAATCTCTCGTCTCACAATATCTTTTGGAAGCCTAAAGCCCGGAATTCCATACATAAGGACTCCGCCCGGTTCAACCTGTGACTCAAAAACAGTTACAGAAAAACCTAGCATCGCCAAGTCACCAGCAACAGTAATTCCGGCAGGACCAGCCCCAATAATCGCAATTTTATCTTCTCTTTTCGGAATTTTAAGGCCCTCAGCAACCAAATCATTTCCCATATCTGCAATAAATCTTTCCAATTCTCCGATGCGAATCGCTTCTCCCTTTTTAGCTAATACGCAATTTCCTTCACACTGCTCCTCGTGAGGACAAACGCGACCACAAATCGCAGGCAAATTACTTCGCTTCGCAATAACATCCATCGCTTCCCCAATATTTCCCTTTGCAAGAGCACGATTAAATGCCGGAATATCATTTTCAATTGGACAGCCGGTTTGGCAAAGCGGTCTCGGACACTGCAAGCAACGCCGTGCTTCAAGGATTGCTTCTAAAAAGGTCTGTATTTCTCTTTTACTTTCCATCGTCATTTTACCCCTCATTTCGATAATCTGCTCAATTTTTATAAACAATGCTTACCATAATTTTACCACGACTTCTTTTTATTTCTAAATCAAATCTCCCTGATATAAGAAAAAAAGAACGAAATTTCGTTCTTTTATCCCATATTTCTATAAAATATACAGCTACCAAATGTCGATGTATTTGCGATTTCCCTCTATATTTGTTCCTTTATTTAAAACTCGGCTTCCATTCTGACCTTAATTTTCTAACTGACTTTGAAAAAGCTGACCAATAAGACTTAATTGCAATATTAGATTTTCCATCTCCATCAAAACTAAATTCTTCAACAATAATCCCCTGATTTGGACTAATCACTTTTACAATAATTTCCGTTTCAGATGTAAATTCTGATTTTATCTCTACCCCCGGCCTAGGGTTAGACTGCTTTTCGCTAACATTCCGCAGATAACACTCCACTACTATCAATTGATGAAGCCTATTCTCTTTGCCAAAATCCGCAAGCTGCTCCAAAGTTGCCTCACCATAAGGGTACAAATCATTTCCATCTCGGATATTTTTTCGGAAAGAGTACTCCTGAAATTTTGCTTTCATCAAACCATCATTCAAGTAACTGATATTTTGCAATGCTATAAATTTTTTATGAACAGCTTCACGCACCTGTTCCTCTACCCTTTCATCGCCTCGGAGACCGCCATTCATAAAAAATACAGCTCCAACTTTTGGAAAAACCAAGCTCGATAATTCGTTATCACCGGAATCGGAGGCTGCAGATACAATTCCACTCATTCCCAATACCAATATACTAATTAAACAAAAAATCCATTTTTTCATTTTTTCTCCTCCTCGTTTTCACACTCTTTTACCAAGCCCTCCAAGAGCAACTTACCTGAACGAGGATTTGTTGCAAAAGGCAATAAATGCACATCTCCAATTCTCATCAACGCAGAAATATCCGGCTCATGGGGTTGAGCCGTGAGAGGGTCTCTAAAAAAGATCACACCTTGTATCTTTCCTTCCGTGATTCGGGCTCCGATTTGCTGGTCACCGCCCAAAGGCCCGGAAGATACACATTCCACTTCAAGTCCTGCCTCATTTTGAATCATCAAACCTGTTGTACCTGTGGCAACCAAGCGAAATTTTTTCAAGTCTTCCTTGTGTTCCAAAACAAAACGAATCATTTCTTTTTTCTTACCATCATGGGCGACTAGAGCTAATGTCAGCATTTATATAATTCCCACCTTAATGATAATCCCAAATTCCTACCCTAAACTATACCATATTTCCTCTTTTTTTACTAATCTTCCTGCCCACTATAAAGAAAAACATAAAATCTTTACAAATTTGAAGGAATTACCGGATAAATACCGAATTTTACAAGAAATAATTGAGAGGAGTTGTTTATTTTGGTTTGGATTGGTGCAATTATAGTTATACTTACCTTTGTCGCGATTGTAAAAAAAGTAGAAACTCGCCTAGCTCTTTTTGTCTCAGGTCTCTTGATGGCAACCATTGCCGGAAAGCCTTGGTTTGCAGCAGTTGCTTTTGAAAGAGCAATGGTAAACTCCGGTCTGGTTCCGGTTATCTGTAGTGTAATGGGTTTTGCCTTCGTTTTGAAACTTACAAAGTGCGATCAACACTTAGTTCATTCGTTGACAAAACCTTTATCAGCGATGCGTCCCGTTTTAATTCCTGGGGCAATCTTAGTTACTTTTCTTATTAATACTTCTCTGACCAGTGCTGCCGGCTCTGCCGCTGCAGTCGGAGCCGTTCTGATTCCGGCCTTAGTCGGCGCCGGAGTACACCCCGCTGCTGCCGCTGCTGCAGTATTTGCCGGGACATGGGGCTCAGCCTTTAATCCGGGAACCTCGCATATTCCAATTGTTGCCGGCTTGGCAAATGTAGACCCGATGACAGTCATTGGTAATCACACTATTCCAGTATTAGCGGGTCTAGCTTCAATTCTCATCATCTCTACAATCACAGCTTTTGTAAGAAAAGAAACTTCCGGATATATTGCCGAAGGATTTTCTCTCGAAGACGGTACCAACGATTTCAAAGTTAATCCAATTAAGGCGCTTGTACCGGTAATACCTTTGCTGATTTTAGTCCTTACAAATCCAAAAATCCAAAAAGATTTAGCTACTCTTTTCGGAATGGAAAACACTTTAGGACTACCTATTGTTACCATTGTTCAAGCAATGTTAATTGGTTGCGGGCTCGCATTTTTAGTTTCTATTACCTCAGATATTAAAAAATCTTTTGATACTCTTCAAGATACTTCAAAGCAATTCTTCGCTGGAATGGGCGATGCTTATGGTTCCGTTATCGGCATTATCATCTGCGCCGCCGCTTTTACTAGCGGAATGCAAGCAATTGGGCTAACTGGTGCTTTGATTGATGTTATGAAAAACTCCACTAGCATTGCTAAATTTGCCTCTACTTTTGGCCCACTGCTTATCGCAGTACTCTCCGGTTCCGGTGATGCAGCTACCATCGCCTTTAATCAGTCGATTACGCCTCACGCCGCAGATTTTGGATTCCAAATTATGGATATGGGCTCTCAAGCATTCTTAACCGGTGCTTGGGGACGTAGCATGTCACCGGTGGCCGGTGCAGCGATTGTTTTAGCTGGCCTTGCGAAAATTGATCCTATTGAGCTTACAAAAAGAAATGCACTTCCGATGATCGTAGCCTCTATCATCTCAATGTTTCTCCTGATGGGATAATACGATTACATCAACACCACTTTTCAAAAAGCACTCCTTTGTTTTATACTTAGGTAGTGCTTTTTGCTTATTTATCAGATTGAAAGGATTTGTATTCTATGATTGGTTCCCTCATAAATGCAGCAGCAATTATCCTCGGCACGCTTATTGGAATTTTTATCGGCAAGCGCTTTTCTAATAAAATGCGTCAAACAATCATTCAATCCCTCGGACTCATCGTCTTATCTTTAGGAATTCAAATGATGCTGCAAAGTAACAACTTTATGATTGTAATTTTAAGCCTTGTACTAGGTGCATTAATCGGCGAATGGATTGATATTGAAAAATATATTACCAAAGTCAGTGACTATCTTGCTCAAAAAACAGACTCCGACTCCGCTAATACCTCCTTTTCTCAAGGATTCCTCACCGCAACACTTCTGTACTGCGTCGGTGCAATGGCCATCTTAGGGGCAATCCAAGAAGGAATCCAAGGCGACTTTTCCATCCTCCTTACAAAATCCATCCTTGACGGAATCAGCGCAATCTTTTTTGCCGCAACTTTCGGATGGGGAGTGCTTTTTTCCTTCATTCCGGTCTTTCTCTACCAAGGAGCAATTACACTTTTATCTACCCAACTCATTTCTCTTTTTACCGAAAGTGTCATTGCTGAACTCACAAGTACTGGTGGAATTATTTTAATCGGGATTGCACTTAGCATCTTAGAAATTAAAACCATACGGACTGCAAATCTCTTGCCCGCCATCCCTCTAGCCATACTCCTTGCTCTCTTTATATAAAAATATAAAAAAAAGTGCCTCAATATGAAGCACTTTTTCATATATTAATTTGCCTTCTTTTTTACACAAATCGGACATAAGCCGTGAAAATAGACTTGCTCCTCCGTAATTCGGTAGCCACTCTTCTTCTCAGCCGCAATCTTTAATTCACGAAATTCAATATCCATCACATCTTCGATTTTACCACATTGTCTACAAACCATATGAATATGAGGAGTGGTATTCGCATCATAACGTGCCTTATCTTCGCCAATATTCAAAGAACATATCAAGCCCATCTCACGAAATACCTCTATCGTCTTATACACAGTCGCTAAGCTCATCGTCGGATATCGAGATTGCAATTTATCAAAAATCATCTCCGCAGTTGGATGATCATGAGAATCCATCAAAATTTTATAGATAGCCAACCGCTGTGGAGTTACCTTGAACCCTTTGCCCCTTAGTATTTCGGTAATTGTCATTTGACTGCCTCCTCAACTTCTATGTATCAACGTCTCACAGTATACATGGTAACACATCTCCCTGCTTCTTTCAAGAAAACGATTATTTACTGATTACTAATTATTAATTAATAATTACACTTTCGATTATAACTTAAAGCTATTGACGAATCTTGCAAATTCATATAGAATATGGAAGTCAGTTATTTGCATGGGGGTATAGCTCAGCTGGGAGAGCGCTTGAATGGCATTCAAGAGGTCAGCGGTTCGATCCCGCTTATCTCCACCAGAAAAATCAAGGCTTTTGAGATTTTCTCAAAAGCCTTTTTTATTGTTAAAAGAAAACCACCGGCTGTGCCGGTGGTCAAGCTTATAGCATAATTCGTAAAAAGCCACCTTTTGATTAAAATAGAATCGCGGTCTGCCAAC
>JGI994J12354_10002688_pt1 | contig 17041 bp, 13 predicted proteins | sample IntmicLarv3ML3BL_FD_12354 | JGI IMG/M metagenome (IMG submission 12354) | reverse complement strand
GGTGCCGGACACGGCGATGCAGCTGTCCCGATCCGTAATCACGGCGATTTGACCAGAGGTTTTCGCCAGACTTTCGCAAACCTCTTCTGCGAAATCAGCCAGACCGCTCATTTGAGAATACTTGCGAAAAATCACACCGCCTTCTTTATCCGTATAAATTTCCAGCGGGTCACCCTCTCGAATTCGCATGGTTCTGCGAATTTCCTTGGGAATCACCACCCGCCCCAAGTCGTCAATGCGGCGGACAATGCCGGTTGCTTTCATGGGTCAACGCCTCCTTTGCAGGTAGTATTTGCATGCTGTGCGTTCCTATACCTGCCAAAAGCGCTGGATTGATTTGGAAATCAGCCGCTGATAATCGCCTCCGCCACCCCTATCACATGTGCAGGCGGAAGGGCTACACCTCGCATCATATACGGGTCGATGTGCTGGACACGCTACGCTAAAGGTGTAGGCTACGGTAGTATCATGTTGGTAGCGACAGACGGTCTAGGCTCCGCAGGCGCAGGCAGGGCACCAATCCCAACGGTTCATGCTTGAACATTGGACTGCTGCAATAGTGAATGAATCCCTGACACAGATTTCCATCACGCACCTCCTTCGTACATGATAGCTTAACCTTGGAATTGGGGAAATATTCCTCTCCTGTGGTTCAGTAAAAAAGCGGGTGCAAAACCGGCTGTTCTCATCGGAACATGGTTTTGCACCCGCTTCAGGAGCTTTTTGCAGATTACTTCAATCTGGCCTCTTGACTAACATGCCGGCTGCTTCCTCCGGACTCGTCTTGCGGTTGATAGATATGTGCGGGAGATTTCCTGTCGGCTTTGCGCAGCTGCGGGAACATCCGGAGATAAGCAGACAGGCATCAGCTTCATCCGACTGGCTGTATACAAGTCGGGCGCCCAGCAAGATTGCAGTTTCTCTGGCCAGCGCTCCACGGTCAAAGCCGGGGTTGCAGCCACCGCAAAACTTGACATACAGAGTCATCGCTTAGTCATCGCTGATACCGGCAATGTTTTTCGCCAGTGTTTTTTTGTGTTCCAGATTGGATTGGCGGGCAATCATGATTCGCTGGGCTTGGGGGCTGCCCGCACCGTGCAGAGATTCTGTGCGGTATCCCACGGCGGCGGTACCCAGTGTCAGGTTCTCCACCAGCCGCAATATACGCATTCTGTCCATGGTGGGAATGCAGTCAACGCCTCGCAGATATTTTTCCAGATAAGGCTGCAACTCTTCATTGTCGAAATCCTGCTGAGAAGGCATCGTCACCATGAGACCGCCTGCGATGTCTTCGGCAAGTCGGGTAATTTCATAGGGAAAGCGCGTGACATTCTGCTTGCAGACATTGGCAAGCAGACCATCAACATAGTAGTTTCCGGATGCGGTCTCGCAGCCTTCGCAGGAGCAGGAGATACCACAGGAATACAGCGTCTCATTCAGGTGGGTCATCTCAATGATTTTGTCCTTGACGTGGCTGGCATTGGCTGCTCCGTTATACTCGGCAGCAACCGCAGCGGCGCCGATGAGGACATCGCCGACGCCGACCTTGCATCCGCCATAACTCTGTCGATGATAGGAAGCAAAGCGCTCAACCATCATACCGGCAAAGTCGGTTTCGCCGTCGAGGAAGATGCGGTCGTTCGGCACAAATACATTGTCAAAGATAATCAGAGCCTCGTGGCCGCCGAAGTTTTTATTCCCTAAATCTAAATCGGCATTTGGCTCCAGCTTGCGGGTGTCGCAGCTCTGACGACCGTAAATCATAAAAATCCCATCCGCATCAGAGGGAAGAGCAAAGGAGATGGCATAGTCCTTGTCTTCGGGCTTCATGGCTACCGTAGGCATGACAATGACTTCATGGGAGTTAATGATGCCAGTCTGGTGCGCCTTGGCACCCCGCACAACAACTCCGTCAGGTCGGCGTTCCACGACATGTAAAAACATATCCGGGTCAACCTGCTGAGAAGGGGAGAGACTGCGGTCACCCTTCGGGTCGGTCATTGCGCCATCTACCGTATAATCATTTTCCTGTATCATGCCCCAGTATTTTCTAAAGTTTTCGTGGTATTCGGTTGCGTGCTTGGCATCGCACTCAAAACTGGTGGAGTATATGGCATTGGCGGCATCCATACCGACGCAGCGCTGGAAACAGGCGGCGGTTTTCTGTCCAAGAAGCCGTTGCATCTTTACTTTTTTAATCAGGTCATCTGTACTTTGGTGAATGTGCGTAAAGCGATTGATTTTTTTTCCGCTCAGGTTGGAGACAGCCGTCATCAGGTCTTCGTGTTCCGGATGCTGGGCCAGCTCATAGGTCATGGCGACAGAATTTAGCGACGGACGGATGATGGGGTGTTCGGTTGGCTCCTCCACCTTTTCCCCCAGAAGATATACTCTTAAATTAAGTTTTTTTAAACTTTCGATATACTGTTCGCATGTCATCATAAAAGATAGCTCCCTTGTTATTGATAGAGTAGTAGTTATTATAGCCCCTCTCCAAGGGCGATATGCTCTCTGTAATTCCCGGCTTCTTCCTGCTAAAAGCCCAGCTTTTCCTTTCCTTTGAGTTTGAGAATTTGTCTCACTTCATCCGGAGTGGCGATTTCTTTGCCGACCAACTCTGCGATTGTACGGACGGCAATGACCTGTTCTGCGCTGCTTTTCGCCAGAACGCCCGGCTTGATATACAGATTGTCCTCCAAGCCCACCCGGATGTTTGCACCCATGGCAAGGGCGGCAGCGGCGACAGGCAGCTGATGCCGTCCGGCGGAGGCGACCGACCAGACATAGTCCTCAAGCTGACGGTCTGCCGTGTTTTTGAGGAATACGACATTTTCAACAGAGGAGGGTATGCCGCCCTGTACACCCAGAACAAATTGCAGGTAGATTGGCTCTTTCAGCAGACCCTGCCGCTTGAAATAGGCGAGATTGTTTATCATGCCGACATCATAGACCTCAAATTCGATGGCGGTGCCGTATTGACGCATGGTTTCGATATACTGCTCCATGCCTCCGTAGGTATTGGAAAAAATATTCTGCTTTGTGCTGAGCAAGTATTTTGCCTCCCATTCAAGGGCTGTGTCCGGAAGCTTTGCAATCATGCCGGATAGGACGAAATTCATGCTGCCAGCATTACAGGAAGCCAACTCCGGTTGAAGCTCCGGTATAGGGGACAGGCGCTCCTCAACAGTCATCAGCTGGCTTGCGCCTGTCGTAACGCATATAACCGCATCCGTTTGACGATTGATTTCCGTAACGATGTTGCGCATAATCCCCAAATCCGAGCTTGGCTCGCCGGTTTGCGGATTCCGGGCATGAATATGCACGACAGATGCACCGGCTTCGGCGGCGCCAACAGCATCTGCGATAATCTGCTCCGGTGTGACAGGCAGGTATGGTGATAATGATGGAACGTGGACGGCACCGGTAATTGCCGCCGTAATGATAGTTTTGTCCATGGAAACCCTCCTTTTTTAGTCATCCGTTTGACACAATTCTCTTTTTGGCGATACTGGTCGCTACAATAATACAAGCAAAAACGATGCCAGTTGTCAAGCCTGTTCATGAAAATACCACGGGATTATTCGTGCTGCATAAAAAAGAGACGCAATACTTGTACACAGGGTAAAAATGTGATATGTTAATTGTGGTATGCTATATGCAAGAGTACTTTATTGTCAGATATTCTGCCGTTTGACTATGAAATGGAGGCCTATATGCAGTTTGAAGTAATGAGCAACAATGACATTGCCTATCTCAATGCATTTGTCATTTCTAACTTTATTAATGAGCCGATTCACATTATTGACAGCAAAGGTAATATGGTCTTTGCGAACAAATCATGGTATGACCTTTACGACACAACTCCTGATATGGCAATTGGCAAGCATATTCAGGATAATATTGAAAGCTCGCTGAACTATTATATGGATGTCAATGATATAGACAATCTGTCAAGTGTCGACATGGCCAAGCTTTCTTATACACATCTGGATGAACGTTGCTCGAAATCTACTGCGCTGCGTGTATTGGATGAGAAGAGAAAAATATCCATGGTGACAGACCACTATCTCAACGGGCATCGTGTGCTGGTGACCAGTAATCCTATTTTTGATGACAATCAGGAACTCGTCTATGTCTTTACTTTTGTGCAGGACCTCTCCCGTCTGTCAGAATGGCATCGCCAGTTGGATGAGGAGCGCAAAAAGAATCAGTTGATACATGCAGAGCTTGAATATTTAAGGCAGACGCAGTTAAATTCTCCGCTGACAGGACATTCCAAGACCTTGGATTCTATCAAGAAAATGGTAACAACGGTGGCAAAGACAGATGCCTCTATCCTTATTACAGGGGAAAGCGGCGTCGGCAAGGAAGTGGTTGCCAAGGAAATATTCTCCAACAGCCTGCGTAAGGATAAGCCTTATATCACGGTGAACTGTGCGGCGATACCTGAGACGTTGCTGGAGTCAGAGCTGTTTGGCTATGAGCAGGGCGCATTTACCGGCGCCACAAAGAGAAAGATAGGTCTGTTTGAGCTGGCGAACGGTGGCACACTGCTTCTGGATGAAATAGGAGAGCTGCCGCTAAAGCTTCAACCTAAGCTGTTGCGGGTGTTGCAGGAGAAGGAAATAAGCCGTATTGGCGGGCAGGTTAAAATACCCATTGATGTCCGCATCATTGCGGCAACAAATCAAAATTTATTCCAGATGACGCAGACCGGCCAGTTCCGCTCCGACCTTTATTACCGCTTAAATGTTATTCCGATTGAAATTGCGCCGCTTCGGGAGAGAAAGGAAGACATCATACCGCTGGCTCTGGTTTTTTGGGAAAAGTTCAAAAAAAAGTATAACAGCGAAAAAACCCTTTCCGCCACAGCGCTGTACACGATAGAAAATCACGACTGGCCGGGGAACATCCGTGAGCTTGAAAATGCGATAGAAAGAATGGTCATCATCGGCGATTCTGAAGTGATTACCGAGCAGCATGTGCTGCTGTTTATCGGTCGTCTGGTGGATTCCGATGAAGACGACCCGGAAGCGGAGGAGCTGTCTCTGCAAGAGGCCGTAAAGTGCTTCGAGAAAAAGTTGGTGCAAAAGGCTCTTGAGAAGCATGGAACGACATATAAGGCTGCAAAGGCGCTAAAGACCAGTCAGCCAACAATTGTGCGCAAAGCACAGGCAATGGGCATCACGAAGTGGTGATGCCGCTCAATTCACATTTTTCTGTGAAATCGATGTAGACCTTGATGAATTATCAGAGAGCGGAGATATTTACGATAAAAATCGATACGATATCGTATTTTTGATGCGATATCGTATCTTGTGGGAAAAACTCATCAAATAAAGAGAGTCGGCAGTGCTGCAAGACCTGTACAAAATCCGTAATTTCGGGTTGAACAAGGGGTTTGCAACACTGCCGATTTGCTATTTATCATTTATTCTGCGCCGATGTAATTGAGTGATATTGCGGTCTTTTCTTGAAACTTGATTCAAAATTGAATCTTAGGAGCAGAGGTTGGAATACTCGCTGCCGCAATCTTATTGCTAACGGTGCAGGAAAAGCTGACTCTGCAAATTTTTTTGCAAGGGTAACAGTTCTTTGAAAATGTTATAGGCAAAGGATTTTCAAAGCCATGCAAAGATTCACCCATTGGTAAAAGGTACTCTGCTCACTATGGATGGCAGCGAAAAATGTGCAACTGGCATAAATCTTGCTCTTAATATACGGCAGTGGCAGTTAACTATGACTATAAACTTGCCATTGTGACCTCTGGAATAGGGGACGGCAATGAAAGCCACTCTGCGAACCTTTGTTGCCGGGGTAATACTAAAATGACTGGACTGGAAGGGAGAAACTATGGTGGGTAGAGAAATTCTAAAAGGATTCATTGACATGCATGTACATGCCGGCCCCTCTGTCGCTGCGCGCGAGGTGGATGCGGCGGATATGCTACGGGAGGCTCAAGCGGCAGGTTATGCGGGATTTTTGGTCAAGGATCACTATTTTCCGACGATGATGGGTGCGAAAATGGTTGAGCAGCATTTTGGAAACGGAAGCTGCAAGGTATACGGAGCTATCGCACTGAATAATTCAGTCGGCCTCTTTAACCTGAAGGCGGTCGATGCTGCGCGGCAAATGGGTGCAAAGATTGTCTATTTTCCAACGGTGTCTACAAAAAAGCATATTGATGACCACAGCAAAACCCATTTTGTCGGCGCAGGTAACAGCACCATTGAAGAAAAACCTGTGGTGTATGTGGATGAAAAGGGCGAAATGCTTCCGGAGGCCGTGGAGGTGCTTCGCTATATGGCCGAGTACGACATGGTGCTGGGAACCGGACACGGGACTCTGTGGGAAGTGGACCACCTGATAAACAAGGCGATGGAGTTGGGCGTCAAGAGAATCCTTGTCAACCATCCGCATTACAATGTTGGCGCCTCTCTGGAGGATATGCGGAGATGGGCTAGTATGGGTGCTTATATCGAAATCAACGCATGTGTATTCAAAGGCGGTTCTTCCCTTGGCACCATTGATGACGAGGTTGCAAGTGAAATCATTAAAGCTTGTGAACCCCATCATATTATTCTGGATTCTGACCTCGGACAAAATGGAAACGGCTCTCCGGTTGAGGGCATGTATCAATTCATCTGCCTGTTAATGGAGCGCTTCGGCATTACCGAGGAGCAGATTAACCTAATGGGCAAAACGAATCCAACCCTGTTGTTTAAACTGTAAGATAACGTGTTACAGTTTGCAAAAATATTTATAGTATAGGAGTTATGAAAAATGTCAAGAATTGAAGGCGGAAATTGGAACAATCTCCCTTGGAAAGACGTACGTCCCGGTATCACACAGATTGTGTTTGCGATGGGTGCAGATCAGCTGAGCTGCACAATCGGAGAGATTCAAAACGGCCACGAAGTCAAGCCCCACTCTCATCCCAATGAGCAGGTAGCTTTGGTTTTGGATGGCGTCTGCGACTACTATGTCGACGGCGTGCCCCACAGAATGTCAAAGGGTTCCTGGGTTGTTGTTCCCGGCGGAGTAGAGCATTATGTTCATGTTTATGATAGTGATGTCCCCTGCCTGCAGATGGATATTTTTGCACCGAGCCGTCCCGAATATACGGAAGGATACACCCAGTTCCTTGCAGAGCAAGGTATTGAAATAGGCTGATTGCAATAAGGAGTAGATAATTTGAATCAGACAAGCAGCTTGAGAAAACGCATCTTAAATAAAGAAACAGTATACGGCACATTCTATAAGCTCAACTGCCCCGATGTTGCGGAGATGATTGGAAACGCCCAGTTCGATTTCATTATTATCGACACTGAGCATGCCAATTTCTCTCCCTATGACACGGCTAATATTATCCGCGCATCAGACAGCGTCGGACTGAGCAGCATTGTGCGAGTTCGTGCTGCTACGGATGAGGATGTTCTGCATGCGCTGGATTCTGGCGCTGACGGGGTTCAAATCCCCAGCATTACAAGCATGGAAACCGCAAAGAGTGTGTGCCGTTCCAGCAAGTATTTTCCGGAAGGCGGCAGAGGTCTCTCCATGACGCAGCGTTCAGCTATGTACGGTGCATGGAACAAGGAGCAGAGCTACTATTCCTATGCGAATGAAAATTCGCTGGTCGTTGTTCATGTTGAAAACTGTGAAATGGCCGCTCAAGTGGATGAACTATGCGACATTCCCCAGATTGACGTGGTGTTTGTTGGCCCCGGCGACTTGAGCCAGTCTCTCGGAAAGCCCGGCCAGTTAAACGACCCTGAGGTGGTTGCTCTGGTTGAGCTGGTTATTCAAAAGGTGCTGGCAAAGGGTAAAGTCGCCGGTGTTTTCTGCGGTAATATGGCCTCTGTGGAACACTACAGGAAGCTGGGAGCCACCTATATTGCTTATAGTTCCGATACCAGCATTATTGCAAGTGCCATCAATTCTCTGAAGAAAAATCTGGATGACTTAAAGCTGTAATCTCCGATTTATGAAAAGATGGCGACAGAATAAGATGGGAGGAAACCGCTATGCCGACAGTTAGAATCACAACTGTAGCAGGAAAAACAGTGCAGGAAAAGCAAACAATGGTCACGATACTTACAGAGGTCATCGAGCGTGTTATGGACCGCCACCCAAAGTACATCCGCGTGATTATTGACGAGTTTGCTCCGGAGAACTATGCATTGATGGGAATCACCTTCAAAGACAGAAGAGAAGGTGAAAACAAGGATTTGGCGCAGGACGACTTCATTATGGAGTTCTTCATCAAAGCGGGCAGAACGCCCGAAGTGATTGATGAGCTTTCTGACGCATTCATGGCAGAAGTCAAAAAGCACCCGATATTCGCCGGCGGCGACATTCGGATAATTGTAACCGAAATGGCAGCTGCGAACTTTAAGATTGATTTTTACGCAGAATAAACAGGGGGGAGATTTTCTTGAATAACCTTCACTTTCCGACTCTTTTTTCTCCGATTAAGGTCGGAAACATGACAGTGAAGAACCGTATTTTCATGTCTCCCATGGGGACTGCCTTGTGCAGCCGCAGCAATCAAGTCACGGATGAGGCAATTGCATATTATGAAGCAAGGGCAAAGGGCGGCGTCGGCCTGATTACAACGGAGACTGTTATGATGGATGAAACATGCCATTACTTTACCCCGTTTAATATGGGTCTTTATCACGACGACCAGATACCCGGTATGAAGCGCCTGACGGACGCCGTACACAGCCACGGGACAAAAATTGTTCCCCAGCTGCTGCACGGCGGACCGGCAGCTGTTGCGGCGCTTAATGATGGCCGCACGCCAAGGGCGGCCTCCCCGATTCCTCTGCGTAATGTGGGTGAAATTCCTCTGGGGATGACAATTCAGGAGATTCACGAGCTGACAATCCGTTTCGGCGATGCGGCGCTTCGGGCACGCAAGGCGGGAATGGACGGCGTGGAGGTTCATTCCTGTCACAGGCACGGGATACTGGGAACATTTTTGTCGCCACTGAGCAACAAGAGAGTCGATGAATACGGCGGAAACATCGACGGACGTATGTTGTTTCTGCTGGAGGTAATCAAGGAGATTCAGCGAAAAGCGGGAGAGGATTTCCCCATTATCGTCCGCCTGTCTTTGACGGAATCTGAACCCGGTGGCCAGTCGCTTCTGGATGCTGTCTACATTGCAAAATGCTTGGAAAAAGCCGGCGTCAGCATGCTTCATTTTTCTAACGGCTCTCTTGAAACTTTTTGGAAAACTGTCACTCCGAGTGGCACGCCAAAGGGTGTCAATACAGAGCTTTCGGAGAAGATAAAGCAGGTGGTGCAGATTCCCGTCGGTGTGGTCGGGAGAAATAACGAGCCGTGGGCGGCAGAGCTTGTTTTGAGCCTGGGCCGTGCAGATGTGACCTACATGGGAAGAGCCCTTCTCTGCGACCCGGAGTTTCCGAACAAGGCCATGGAGGGAAGGGTAGAGGATATCCGTCCCTGCATCGGCTGTACAGACTGCATTAACCATGTCGGCAACATGCCGGTTCGTTGCAGTATGAATCCCGCAGTAAGTAGAGAGACCGCAATTGTAGACATGGCGGATAAGGTAAAGAAAATCCTTGTGCTGGGAGGCGGGCCTGCCGGTTTGCAAGCGGCGGCAACAGCCGCTGAAAGAGGACATCATGTTACACTGCTGGAGTCTTCGGAGCAATTGGGCGGGCAAATGTATCTGGCTGCCTTTCCTATCAGTAAGCAGGATATCTCTCACGGTGTTAAATATCTGATACGTAAGGTGCGCACATCCGGTGTTGATATCCGGACCGGAACAGCGGCGGATATTCAAATGGTGAAAAACCTTCAGCCGGATGCAGTCGTTTTGGCTACAGGCGGTGAGCCAATGATTCCTCAGTTTTTGACGGGCGCAAAACAACTCGTATCAGCCTGGGACGTACTGGCAGGAAGGGCGGCAACAGGCCAGAATATAGCCGTTATCGGCGGAGGCGCCGTTGGATGTGAAACAGCTGATTTTCTCGTTCATCCCCGAAACGACCTTTCGCCCAGAGGCAAACGGGTTACTGTGATTGAGATGGCGGACAAGCTTCTCACACAGGAAAACAATCACACCCGCACGCTTCTGGTAGAACGGATGATTGAAAAGGGCTGTGTCATACTGCTGGGGGCAAAGGTAGATAAGGTAGAGAATGATAGCATCAGCTATACACAGAATGATAGCAACTACACCCTGACAGGAATCGACACGGTTGTTTCGGCGCTGGGGACGCGGTCAGTTAACAAGCTGGCTGATGAAATTGGGGAGCTTGGTATTCCGGTCTATGTGGCAGGCGATGCCGGAAGCATAGGAAAGATTACCGATGCAATTTTGTCCGCCCAACTGATTGCGGAAACAATTTGACAAACCGCAGGACTGAAGGAACCGGCGCTACGAACAAACGGAAAGAGGAGAGTAAAATGGGCAATGAACTCAAATTCATTGAACTGGCTAAGAGTTTCGCAAGGGACTCGGAGCTTAACAGGTACGAAATAAACGGGAGAGAAGTCGTTCTGTTTGACGAACCTATCGCTGCAATCGGAGATGCCCATGACCTGCTTTTTGACAAGCTTTCCGACCCTGATGTTGACGGCCCTCATATGATTCATCCGACAGAGTGGCTTCCCGATGCCGAAAGCGTCATATCGTTTTTCTTTCCATGCACGGAGACGCTGCGGGAGAGCATGTATCCACCTGGTCCGGAGGTGAGCCTAGAGTGGCTCTACGGGCGCTATGAGGGCGGGAAGAAATTTCTGCCGGCGCTCTGTCACGAGCTGGAGGCTCTGGCGGAAAGCCTGAACATCAAAGCTTGCGCCCCTGATATCGACCCCCGATATAAGGTCGTAAACAAGTTAGCCAACTGGTCCGAGCGCCATGCGGGTTTCATCAGCGGTCTGGGAAGCTTTGGTCTGCACAGAATGCTGATAACGGAAAAGGGCTGCGCAGGATGGGTTATTAACATCATCGTCAATGAGAAATATCCCGTGACGAAGAGAAACTACGAAGGACTCTATGACAACTGTACGCATTGCTATCAGTGCATCCCCCGTTGCCCGGTCGGGGCAATCAACGAAGAGCGTATGGACAAGAAATTGTGCGGTGGATTTAATGATGCTGTGAAAGAGCTACATATGCCGCGCAATGGATGCTCAAAATGTGGTCTAACCGTTCCCTGCGAAACCGGAATACCAGCCCGGCGCTGACGGCGGAGTAGAGAAGGGTAGCAATACTTGCCCAAAAAATATAGAAGGAGAGATATTGAATGAAATCATACGCAAAAACAAGGAAGAGCTTTTTAGCCATTGCATTGTTACTCACCATGGTACTTGCACTCGCCAGCTGCGGAACACCTGCACCTGCGCCCACTCCTGCTCCGGCGGCATCAGGCGAGCCGGCCGCACCCGCAACACCGGCACCCATCAACTTCCCGACAAAGCCGATTCGTATCATCGTTCCTTTTACCGCTGGCGGAGCCAGTGACCTCAACGCACGTATCATTGCAGACATCATCAATCAGGAAAAACTGTTCCCGCATCCGGTGATCATCATCAACATCAGCGGATCGAACTGTGCGGAAGGTTTCAACGCAGTGCTGACCTCAGATGCTGACGGCCATACACTGTTCTGCACCCAGACGATTACGCTCCAATCGCAGCATCAGATGGGCAGCCTTCCTTATAGCTTTACAGAACTTGACCCGCTTGCTCAGGCGTATGACATGCCGACCCTGCTCGTGGCATCTGCGGACGAACCCTATGATACGGTTGAAGAAATGCTCGCCTATGCTGCTGCCAATCCCGGCGAGGTTGTGTTCTGCTACAGCGGCGTTGGCGCCTCCACCCACCTTGCAATGGAGACCTTCTTCAATGCTGTTGGCGTTGAGTACAGAGACATGTTCAAGCTACACAGCATTTCCGGCGGCGCAGAGACCACAGCAGCTCACCTTGGCAAGCAGATTGACGTCCGCTTCGCAACAGCTGGCGATACCGTGAAATACGTCGAATCCGGCGATTTCAAACTCCTTGCTACAACTGCTTCCGAGAGATCTCCTGACTATCCTGACGTGCCGACTCTGTGGGACCTCGGATACGAAGCTGAGTTCGTAAACAAGCAGGGCATCTTCATGCCGAAGGGCGTTCCCGCTGGAGTCGTTGAGCTGCTTACNGATGCCATTGAGAAGGCCGTAGCGACCGATCGCTTCAAGGAATACTGTGAGACTGCCGGTCTTGATCCCAAGTTCCGGGACAGCACAGATTTCGGCGCAGCTCTGGCAGTCGACGATGCTATGATTACCGTGCTTGTTGATCAGATTAAGGAAAGAAGCTAATTGACGGATAATAAAACCTAAGTAATCTAGTTTTGGCCGCATTCAGCTTCAACGGCAGCCAGCCTGAGCCGCTGAAGTTGAATGCGGTTCCAAGATACCACAAATTTAGGAGGTCAGAAAATGGCGTTTAAAGTTTTGCTGCCTCAGCCGATTACCGAGGCAGGCTTGAACTTTCTGAGAGAAAAGGGATATGAAATAGTCGTCTGCGAATGGGACGAAGAGTCAGCCCTTCAGAACATTGTTGATTGCGATGCCGCTGTTTCGCGCGCAACGCCTTATACCCGTAAGGTGCTTGACGCTGCCCCGAAATTGCAGGTGATTGCAAATTACGGCACAGGTGTAGACAACATTGATGTTGACTGCGCCACAGAAAAGGGTATTTGGGTTACGAATACCCCCGGAGCGAATGCAACCGCTGTTGCTGAACACACGGTATACCTGATGCTCTGCGCCGCAAGGTGCGGATACAGAGCGACCACGCAACTGCATTTAGGCAACTGGGATGTAAAGGACGAGTTCACCAGTGTCGAGCTTTACGGCAAGACAATCGGCATCATCGGCTTGGGCTTTATCGGGCAGCTGGTGGCAAAAATGCTTCAAGATGGTTTTGGCATGAAGGTTATTGGGTATGACCCCTTTGTTGACCCGTCCAAAATTCCGGAGAGCATTCAAGTCGTTACCAATATGGACGAGATTTTTATCAACACAGATTTTGTATCGCTACACATTCCTTATTCAGACAAAAATAAAGCCTTGGTTGGTGCTCGCGAACTGGCTCTGATGAAAAAGGACGCTATTTTTATTAACACCAGCCGCGGCGGCAACGTTGACGAGCAGGCACTCATTGAGGTGTTGAAAAATCGTGCCATCTATGGAGCCGGCCTTGATGTGTTCGAGGTTGAACCTATGCTGCCGGACAATGAGCTTTTAACCCTTGACAATGTATTTGTCACGCCCCACCATGCATCGCTAACCGCAGAAGGCCGCGATCACATGTCACTTGGTGTAGCAAAGAATATCCATGCGGTACTTTCAGGCGAAGGACCCTTAAACCCGCTGAATAAGGTGACAAAGTAAAGCGGCGTTTGCGGTTCGGACACAGTATGCCCTACTTGTTGTAAGAAAAAAAAGTGGGGATAAAAAGAAAATGTAGAGGAGGATTTTATGCGCAAGGGTGAGAACATTTTTTTAGCGTGCACAATCCTAGTTGGCGCAGTCATTTTTTTCGGGTCAATGAATGTACCGTCATATGAGATTGAGCCGCTAAAGCCCGGCATGTACGCTATGATTATTAGCGGCTTGCTGGTTTTCGTCTGTGCTCTGAAATTATTTTTCAATTTTAAAGAGCATAGAGCAAATGCAGTAAAAGATGATAGACCTGTCGTGGTCGGTCATCCCGTAATCATTATATCTCAGGCAGTAATGATGGTGGTATACGTTTTTGGTATGACCCATATTGGCTTTTTCACAACAACATTTTTTTATCTTACCATTACCCTGTGTATGTTGACTTCGACAAAAGACATCAAAGGTATTGTCAAATACTCCGCTGGTAGTCTGGCCTTCACGGCAGTGCTATACTTTATTTTTGACAAGTTTTATGTCTATTTGCCGAACACGAGATTCTTTTAGGAAGGAGATAGAGGAATGTTTTCAAATTTATTACAAATCGTTACCAGTACATCCGTCCTTTGGCTTACATTCGGCGTCATACTCGGACTGATATTCGGCGCAATCCCCGGATTGACTGCGACCTTGGCTGTCATCCTGTTAATACCCTTCACATATTCGATGGATGTTGTCACCGGCATGGCGACGCTCATCGGCATATATGTGGGAGGCATTTCAGGAGGTCTGGTTTCGGCTATCATGATTAACATGCCGGGTACTCCTTCCTCCGTGGCTACAACGTGGGACGGCTTCCCTCTGGCAAAGCAGGGAAAGGCCGGAAAGGCTCTTGGCGTCAGCGTTACCTCATCGTTCATCGGTACTGTTATGAGCTGGGCAGCTCTCATCACCATTGCACCGCTGCTTGCAAAAGTTGCGCTGATGTTTGGCCCGATGGAATATACGGCGGCGATGCTTTTCGGCTTCAGCGCAGTGGTAGCACTTTCGGGAGACAATGTTTTCAAGGGGTCTATTGCAGCCCTCATCGGTCTGGCTCTCATGGTTATCGGTCATGACCCAATCAGCGCCGCACCGAGAGCCTCCTTCGGAAATTCGATACTCGCCGGCGGTCTGAGCTACACGCCTGCCCTGATTGGCTTGTTTGTTATTTCTGAGATTCTGATTCAGATGGAAACCATCGAAGAGAAATATGTGGTTCCCAAGCAGGAACTGAAAGATATCTTTATGACTGTGAAAGAGCTTAAGGAGTCTTTCGTCAACTTTTTCCGGGCAGGCATTATTGGTATTGCGATTGGCATTCTTCCGGGTATCGGTGCGACGTTCTCTAACATCGTTTGCTATGACCAGGTAAAAAAGGCATCAAAGGACCCGGACAGCTTCGGTAAGGGAAACATTCAGGGTCTTGTTGCATCGGAGACCGGCAATAACGCCACCATCGGCGGCGCTTTGATTCCGATGCTCTCGCTTGGCATACCTGGAGACGGNGTAACGGCGGCGCTGATGGGCGGCCTGATGATTAAAGGTATTACACCCGGCCCGCTGCTCGTGAGAGACCATCCGCAGGTCGTCTTCTCAATATTCAATTCGGTGTTGGTGTCCAGTTTCGTTATGCTTATTTTTATGTATGCAATCGGTCTGAAGATTTTCCCGAGACTTTTGAGACTTCCAAAGTATATACTGCTTCCGGCAGTTTTGATTATGTGTCTCTCCGGTGCATACAATATTTCCTTCAGTATCAGAGATGTATGGGTTGCCGTTTTCGTCGGCTTCCTTGGCTATGGGATGGATAAGTTTGAATTCCCGAAAACCCCTGTCGTCATCACAATGGTGCTGGGCAAGAGCTTCGAGTCGTATTTCCGAAACGGTTTGGCCTATTTTGACGGAAGCCTTTTGCCGCTGGTCACGAGACCCTTTGCACTTTTCTTTGTTATCCTTACAGTCTTCTCAATTGCAGCTCCCATCTGGAGTTCCTACAAGAAGAAAAAGGCGGCAAAGGCATAATAGCATGCAATATTTTCGCTGCGGCATCAAATGATGCCGCAGCGAATTTTCTTTTTGTTCAGCGGCTTTCGCCGGATGATAGCATCTTGGCAGTGGTAGTAAAAGTCCGGTAACTCTGTCGGCACGACTGCAAGCCAAGAGCATTCCTTTATGTATTCCGCTTTCCAAGTGCAAGCATTGCCATGATAAATACATTTGTCTGTGTCAATGTCAGTAGTATTTGCATGCTGTGCGTTCCTATACCTGCCAAAAGCGCTGGATTGATTTGGAAATCAGCCGCTGATAATCGCCTCTGCCACCATGAGACCGTCCGTCGCCGCCGACATAATACCGCCGGCGTAGCCCGCACCCTCGCCGGTGGGGTAGAGCCCCCGCANGTTCTGCGACTGGAAACCCTCATCCCTCGTGATACGAACCGGAGAGGAGGAGCGGGTTTCTACGCCGACCAAGAGGGCATCCGCTGTGGAAAAGCCTCTGACCTTCCGCTCAAAATCCCCCAGTGCATAGCGCAGCGTGTCCGTGACATAAGCGGGCAGCGTCTCGGTGAGGTTGGCACACACAACGCCCGGCCGATAGGTCGATGCACGGGGCAGGGGAGCAGGCACACCCTTGAGGAAGCTCCCCACGCTCTGTGCAGGTGCATGATAGTCTCTTCCGCCGAGTTTGAAGGCTTTTCCCTCCCAAATCCGCTGAAACTTCACGCCTGCCAGCGGATGGTCATCGCCAAAATCCGCCGGATTTACGTTGACGAGAAGCCCGCCGTTGATGAACTGCCCATTGCGGGCAGTATGGCTCATGCCGTTGGTCACCAACCGCTCCGGTTCGGAGGCCGCCGCCACAATTTCTCCGCCGGGGCAGACGCAGAAGGAGAAGGCATTCCGCCCGTTAGGCGCACGACAGGCGAGCTTGTAGTCTGCCGGCGGGATTTTGTCCCATGCAGCACCATATTGCGCCTGACTGATGCGCTTTTGCCCGTGTTCAATGCGCAGACCGATGGCGAAAGGCTTCTGCTCTAAGGCGACGCCGCTGTCGCAGAGCATTTGAAAAGTATCTCTCGCCGAATGGCCGATGGCCAGCACGCAGGCATCGGTCTGAATTTCTGTGCCGTCGGAGAGAGAAACCGCCGTCAGCTGCCCCTGCTGTACTCGGACGCCATCGAGTCTCACGCCAAAGCGCAGCTCGCAGCCCAGCGTCAAAAGCTCCGCCCGCAGTGTGGCGACTACCTTGCGCAGCACGTCTGTGCCGACATGCGGTTTTTTCAGATAGCGGATTTCCGCCGCTGCGCCCAGACGGACAAACTGGTCTAAAATATAGGCGTGGCGGGGATTCTTCGTCCCTGTTGTGAGCTTTCCGTCGGAAAAGGTGCCCGCACCGCCCTCGCCGAACTGGACATTGCTCTCTGGATTAAGCGATCCGCCCTGCCAAAAGCGCTCCACATCCAACTGCCGTTGCTCCACCGGCTGACCCCGCTCCACCACGATAGGCTTTAAACCTGCCTGCGCCAGCCGGTACGCCGCAAACATTCCCGCCGGACCCAAACCCACCACCACAGGCCGCAGGGG
>JGI994J12354_10002687_pt1 | contig 17042 bp, 13 predicted proteins | sample IntmicLarv3ML3BL_FD_12354 | JGI IMG/M metagenome (IMG submission 12354) | reverse complement strand
CGGAGCCCCAGACATCATAGGCAAGGAGCGCGTCGGGAGCGGTAATTTCAAAGGGCTGCCACAGACGGGTGTAGTCGATATATCCGATTCCGTCGTCCCACACATGGCGGAGCGAAGCGTCACGGGCAACAAATCCGTCCGGGTCGTTCATGATAATGTCGGCGTAGCGCGGCGCGCCGTTTTCCATAGTGTAGCTTACGCCCTCTTTGCCGTAGTTCATCATGCGCGAGCCTTCTTCGCTGAACCAGAAGTTAAAGAGTCTTGCCACAAGCGCCGGATCGTCGCAGCCTGTTGAAATGCAGTTCGGAACTGCTGTGACGTAGTTTGTATAGCGGAACTGAACCTCGTCTCCCTCGTTCAGAACCGGAGCCTTGACAGCAGCAATCCACATATCCGCAATTTCGGTAAGTCCTGCTGCGGCGCGGCGGTTAGCCGAGAATCCCCAGTTTGTCGGAAGTGCGCCGACATTGCCGAGGTTTGTTTCAGTTGCGGCTTCGCCCGCACCTGCAACGGAGAAAGTGATACCTCTGCCGGTGAAATTCGGGTCAATAAGCCCGTCAGCATACCAGCGGTTCATAGTTTCGAGATAATCCTTAAACTCCGGCTGAATATATCCGAACCTGGCCTCTCCATTTACATTATACATCTCTTTTCCCGCTGTAACGGCGGAACCAAGACCCCACGCGGAGATAAACTCATGGTTGGTCATAACGCCGGACTGATTCATCAAAAGCGGATACTTTACGCCGTTGTCACGGAAGGCTGTGAGGCATTCCTCCCAGTCTGCTATTGTTACGGGGAGCGCCATTCCGTAGGAATCGAGCAAATCCTTACGGATTCCCATGCCCGTCCACGCCGGCTCGGCAGGGTCTTTGATTGACCATATCGACCAGATGTTGCCGTTGTCGCTGATAGTCAGTTTCGCATACTCGCCGCCCTTATTACGAATCGCAGCGTAGTTCGGGATGTAATCGTTAATAAGATCGGTAAGTTCTAGGTACACTCCGTCCTCAATCGCCTTATCGCCGCCGCCGGGATAAATTCCCTCGTTACCCGGGCGAATAATGTCTGGATAGTCCTGCGAGCTTATCATCAGGTTGAAGTTAACCGTAGCCTCGGCCGTTGATGTCTCATGGAACTTCAGCCGGATATTTGTCGCTTCTTCGACGTAATCGACATAGCTGGATTCGTTGATTGAAGTAATTGTTGACGCGGCAAAAGCCTGCCAAACCGATACTTCTTTCACAGTATCCGTAAGCGGAAGCTCAGGTGACGGATCTTCTGTTTCGGGATTGTCACTCTCTTGAGGTTTCTGTGACGGTGCAGTTGAGGGTGCGGTTGATGGTGTTGCGGAATTATCGCATCCGGCAAAAACGCCGAACACCATAAGAACCGCGAGGATAAGCGCGAAAAGTTTTGCTGTGGTTTTCATGCTGAATTTCCTCCAATAAATTTATTTTAATGGTATTTGCTACTTCATAAGGTGATCTATATAGACTTTTGCCGTGGCATAGCGCTTGTAGTTTTGCGGGCCTGTTTCATATTCTACGACTGCCCAGCCGTCGGCGGGAAGCGTCTTTTCCAGCAGGGAAAGAAGCGCCTTCAAATCCAAATCACCCTCGCCGAGGTTGACAAACTCCTTTAGCTCCTGGTTGTAGTCGCGGACATGGACATAGTTGAAGCGCGTCGGATTTTCGCTGATAATTTTCATCGGGTCAAAGCCGGAGAAATACGCCCATCCGCAGTCCATTGCAAGGTTCATTGACGGCGCAAATTTCAGAATCGCCTTGATAATAAGCCCATCGTTTGTGAATTCCCAGCTATGGTTGTGGTAGCCGATTGTGACGCCTTCGCCCTTTGCATATTTTGCTATCTCCTCCATCTTGAGCGCAATACTCTTGACAAAATCCGGGTCGCTGAGACGCGGATCGGGCGTACGATCCTCGAAGCTTATAAACGCGCTGCCGCTCATAGCAATGTTCTTGTTTCTCAGGTTTTTTGCAATGGCAACCGCCGCATAAAGCGACGATTCCGCTGTCTCCGGCGCGTCGACAAACGACATCAGTGACGAGCCTGCATGGATAGCGGAAATTTCAACGTTGTACTTTTCTGCGGCGGCTAAAACCTTCTCAACCGTTGCGGCGTCCTGCATAAAGCGGATTCCGACTTCCGCGCCGGAAAAACCGGTTGCGGCTATCTGGGAAAAGACAAGTTCCGGGTCCTCCGCAAGTTTTGGGCCGTACAGCACGGCATGACATCCGAGTTTCATTTGTTAATCCTCCTTATTCTGCTTATTCGAATATTTCCTGAAGGAACGTCCGTCCCTTTACAAGACCCTCTGTTACGAGCTCAAGGCTGCCCTCATAATTTGAATCCTCATGTTCAATGCTGATAACACCTTTATATCCGGCTGCTTCAAGCGCGTCGCGCAGGCGTAACCAATCGAGCTCGCCCGCTCCCGCTATGCGGTAATCCCACCAGCTGAAGTCGGTCAAAAAGCCGCATTTCCCGAGCTGTTCCCTGTCAATTTGTGTGTCCTTCGCGTGGAAGTGAAAGAGCTTATCCGCAAACTGCGGTATGTATTTATATGGGTCGATATGCTGCCAGACAAGGTGCGACGGGTCGTACGCAAGGCCGACATTTTTGCTGTCCAACCTTTCGAAAAGGAGCTCCCACATCGCGGGCGATATCGCGATATTTCCCATCAGCGGACAGTTTTCAAAGGCGATTTTTACCCCGTGCTTTTCGGCAAACTCAATTATCGGGGTAAACACGCGCTCAACTTTATCAAGGCTTCTGGCGGGCGTTTTGCGTATAGAATCGGCGCGGTCATATACCCCTTCCTCTACGCTTTTGTCAATTCCCGTGGAGGTAACAACGACAGGAACACCCATTTTTGCTGCAAATTCTATGCGCTTTTTCAGCTCCGCTATGTGGGTATTTGCTTCGTCCCCATCTGTGCTGAGGTAGTTACGGCAGTAGATAAGCGCGGATATGTCCACCTTTCCTCCACTTAGTACAGCAGAATAAGCTGCTTCGTCAAGAGGAATGGTAGGCCCTACCTCAAGCGAGTTGAACCCATGGTTTTCCGCCCAGTCCGCAATGCCGGACAGTGTATTTACCCCCGCACTCGCGATAATGTTAGTGAGAAAACAGTACTGCAAGAATGATCACTCCTATTAATTAATTTTTTTAATTATTTATAATAATACTGGAATGCGATACTTTGTCAATATAAAATACAGAACATTGTCATATCTCACAATTTAAATAGCAATATGCACAAATATATCACTCTCCCTCTTGTGTAAACGCAATTTATGCTTTATCATATTATTAATATATTTTATTAATTAGGATGGTATTTATGTTGACTTTAAAATTCCGCAAATTTTACCCCGAAAGCCTTCCTCCCGCAGACAAAGAAGCGCTGATCACCGACGCTGAACAGGCCCGTCTCTCGCTTTACGCGGATAAACAGGCGGATCCGGGTGTCAAAGGCTGGCTCGCTCCTTTGGAAAGTGCGGTGCAGCTAAACTATATCAAAACACTCGCCGCAGACATCCGCGCAAATGCCGATGTGTTCGTGTTGGTCGGCGTCGGCGGCTCTAACCAGGCGGCGCGAGCAGTAATCAAGGCGGTAAAGCCACACGTGAACGCTCCCGAAATTCTCTATGCAGGCAACACTCTGTCGGCATACGAGCTTGCGGATACTCTCGCCGCACTCGCCGATAAAAGCGTATATATCAATGTAATCGCGAAAAATTTCGAGACACTGGAACCTGGCAGTCATTTCCGCGTGCTGCGCCGTTATATGAGCAAACGCTACAGCCCCGATGAGCTTGGACGGCGGTTTATCCTTACAGGTTCGCGCAACTCAAGGCTTGAGGAAATTTCAAAAGAAATGGGCTGTGCGTTTCTCGAATTCCCTGTTGAAATCGGCGGCAGGTACAGCGCCTTCTCTCCAGTTGCGCTGCTCCCTCTCGCGGCTGCAGGGCTGGATATCGACGCATATCTCAAGGGCGCGGACGAAATGTACCGCCACATTGCGGAGACACCCGGAAATATCGCGGTGCAATACGCAGTTTCACGGAATTCGCTGTATCGGCAAGGGTATACCGTCGAACAGCTCTCAGTATTCGAGCCTCGTTTGTACTGGATGGCATGGTGGTGGAAACAGCTTTTCGGCGAGAGCGAGGGCAAGGACAGCAAGGGAATTTTTCCGGCCTCCGCAATCTACTCCGAGGACCTACATTCTATGGGGCAATACATTCAGGACGGACGACGGAACCTGATAGAGACGTTCATCATCGCCGAAAACTCCGGCGCATCGCTTGTCTTGCAACCAGAGGAACTGACTGCCGACGGCTTCGACTACCTGGACGGCATGGATTTTAACGAGATAAACCGCGCTGCATACCTCGCAACACTTGAAGCGCACTCCGCAGGTGGCGTACACTGCCTTGAAATTTCGGTGCCGTGCATTGACGAATACAACTTCGGCAGACTTTACTACTTCTTTATGGCAGCCTGCGCGATTTCTGGCAAGCTGCTCGGCGTAAATCCCTTCGACCAGGAGGGCGTAGAGGATTACAAACGCAGCATGTTTAAGAAACTGGGAAAACGCACTTGATAATTATTTCTTTAAATGTTATTATTAATGTTGAGAATATTTCAAGACATATTTCCGGGAGTGGTAACATTGGTAACCGAAAAGGGCAGTAACCTGCCCATAGTAAAAAAAAGAAACAGCGCGTTAATCCGGGAGCTTATTTATAAATGCAGCCCTATTTCACGCGCACAAATCGCCGGGATTCTATCCCTTACGACTCCCACAATAACAACAAACGTCGCGCAGCTTATCGAGGACAACCTAGTTGAGGAATTGCGCGACATGCCCGCAACCGACGAAAAAGCCCTTGGGCGTAAGCCCGTCATGCTGGATTTTATCCGGAATGCACGGTATGCAATCGGTGTCGAGTTGGGGCCATACCAAATTTCTTTCGTCGTTACCGATTTACGGGGGAATGTGTTATACAGCAAAACTGACTCGGAAAACTTTTCAAAATATGAGCAAGCGTTGCCTAAATACGAAGAAATGCTGGTATACTTAAGTAGTAATATTTCCGAAATAATACCGGCGAGCGGAATACCGTCAGACAAATTTTTGGGCGTGGGCATAGGGGTTCCCGGGTTTATCGAGGGCGATACCGGCGTAATCCGAAATAGCTTCCGCAAAGACTGGAACGGCAAAAATCTGGCGCGAGACCTTGCAAAGAATTTGGGTATTTCTGTCTCAATCGAAAACAATGTCCGCGCAAGGGCTGCGGGGGCCGACCTTTTTAACAAGGAGATGGACGCCGATACTTTTGCGTACTACTTCGTGTCGCACGGAATAGCTTGTCCTTTGGTTATCCGCAACGATGTACTTTACGGCAAAACCACTGGCGCGGGCGAAGCCGGGCATATGGTTGTGGAAATCGGTGGCCCGAAATGCGACACCTGTGGAAATAACGGCTGCCTCGAGGCAATAGCAAGCGAACAGGCCATCAGAAAACGCTGCGCCAAAATGATAAAAAGCAGACTTTCCTCTATCCTTGCGCAAATTTGTGCCGACGCGGAGCACCCTGAAATGGAAGAAATCCTGAAAGCGCAGGAGTGCGGAGATCTGTCTGCAAGCACAGCCATAAGCGATGCAATTAATTATCTCGGCGTCAACCTTGCCAATATTATCAACCTGATAAGTCCACAGTCCGTTATAATCGACGCACTCCTTTTTGCCTCCGAACAAAACCGCGAACAAATGCTTGCGGCCGTAAAGCAAAACCTGTTCGAAATAAACAACCAAGAGGTTCAGATTATTTTCGAACCCTACGACCCGCTGTGCGGCGCGAAAGGCGGCGCAGCGTTGCTGATAAAGAAATTCTTGCTGGACGAGTGACAATCCTTGAAAATCCCATCGCCTTCGGCTCATTTTTCCGAATTGCAAGCAGTACACCGGGTATATCTATAGCAAACCCGAAAACTTGCGAAAATCAACCCGCCCGGTCTTTTGACCGGGCGGGTTTTGCAGAAGGTTGCCCAAACGCTCCCAAGTTTCTTTTAGCATAATACATTAAAAAGTACAGCCCCTAGGGACTGTACTTTTTAATGTTGTTCCCATGTTACATTTTAGATTTTGGCGACATATCCACAATTGATATTTTTTCTTTTTTGTGTTATATTTTATGCAACAATTTCGGTTTATTTCCAAAAATCAGACTAAAGTTTGAAAGATTCTGTTTCAAACTTTTAGAAAAGGAATGGTCATAACAATGAATGAAATAATGCAAAAAATTTACTCATGCGGCATAATCCCCGTTGTAGTGATCGACGACGCGAAAACCGCAGTTCCGCTTGCAAAGGCGATACTTCATGGCGGAATCTATTGCATTGAGGTCACATTGCGAACCACCGCCGGAATCGAAGCAATCCGGAAAATTTGTGCGGATTGTCCGGATATTCTTGTCTGCGCTGGGACTGTTTTGAGCGCAGATCAAGCCGAGAGTGCAATTGAAGCAGGTGCGTCATTTATAGTTTCGCCCGGCTTCAACGATGAAGTCGTGTCGAAGTGCCGCGAACTTGGCACTCCTATAATCCCCGGCTGCGCTACACCGAGCGAAATTGAACACGCGATGAGTTTCGGCATAGACACAGTGAAAATTTTCCCGGCGGAGCAACTCGGCGGCTGCAGCTATATTAAGGCTCTATCCGGGCCGTACCGGGATATCCGCTTTATGCCTACCGGAGGAATAAGCGCAGAAAACATCGATGGATACATGCAACTTCCTTCTGTTGCTGCCTGCGGAGGCTCGTGGATGGTGAAGCCGGAGCTTATTACCGCAGAACGCTACAACGAAATTTCAGAGCTGTGCCGCACCGCAATAAACAAGGCACACGGTTTCGAGTTTGCACATGTGGGGATAAACGCACAGGATGATTTAGCGGCTTCTGTTGTGGCAAACAGCTTTACCGAACTGTTTTCTGTTGGCAAGCGTGAAGCCTCAACCTCAATTTTTGCTTCCGAAAGCATTGAGATTATGAAGTCGCAGAGCCCCGGCGCTCACGGACATATCGGGTTCTCTGTTTCGAACGTCGAGCGAACCCTTGCATATTTAGACACTCGCAAAATTGCATACGACAAATCTGCCTCAAAAAAAGTCGGCGGCAAATATCCCTCCATTTATATTGACGACGAAATTGGCGGCTTTGCTGTACACATAACAGAGAGGAGGCCGAAATCCTGATGGCAAAAGTAGTCACATTCGGAGAAATAATGTTGCGGCTCGCCCCCGAGGGATACAACCGCTTTGTTCAGGCGAAAAACTACGGAGCAACCTTCGGCGGCGGCGAGGCAAATGTCGCGGTGTCGCTTGCGGAGTTCGGGGTTGCCACCGACTTTGTAACCAAGCTTCCAGCACATGAAATCGGTCAGGCGGCTGTTAACACGCTGCGGCAATTTGGCGTAGGCACCGGGAAAATCGTAAGCGGCGGCGAGCGCGTCGGCATTTACTATCTGGAAAAAGGCGCGGCGCAGCGCGCGTCAAAAGTCATCTACGACCGCAAATACTCCTCCATTTCACTCGCTAACAGTGGTGACTTCGACTGGAAAATCATTTTCGCGGGCGCGGAATGGTTCCATTTCACCGGCATAACTCCCGCTTTGGGCGGGAATCTGCCCGAAATTTGCCTTGAAGCATGCAAAGCAGCAAAAACGCTCGGGCTAACCGTATCCTGCGACCTGAACTACCGCAAAAACCTCTGGTCGTGCGAGGACGCACGCAAGACCATGATAAAGCTTGTTGAGTATGTGGACGTCTGTATAGCAAACGAGGAGGATGCCTCGGATGTGTTCGGCATAACCGCGAAAAATTCGAGCCTTAGCCGCCTAAACGACGAGGCATATATTTCCGTCGCAGATGAGCTTGCTCGGCGGTTTGGGTTCAGCCTGACCGCAATCACTCTACGCGAGTCTATAAGCGCGAGCGACAACATTTGGTCCGGGCTTCTCTACGACGGGAAAACTGCGTACACAACACGAAAATATCCCATACATATTGTTGACAGGGTCGGAGGCGGCGACAGCTTTTGCGCAGGATTGATTTACGGTAGGCTGAACGCATTCGATTTGCAAAAGACTCTCGATTTCGCTGTCGCAGCGAGCTGCCTCAAGCATAGCATTGAAGGCGACCTCAACCTGGTTTCTGTTGACGAGGTGCTGAAGCTAATGCAGGGCGATGGCTCGGGCCGTGTTCAGCGCTGATAAATTTTGAATAATATAGGCCGCTTACTGCGGCGGAGCAGGGGCAGATAATTAAGCTCCCCTGCTCCGCCGAGTACTCTGATATCTTCAAGCTGAATCTTGACGGAGCCGGTGAAAAGCCCTATTGAGTGCTGTGGGGCGCGCACGAGGGGTTTATCACCATCATTTTACCACGTTTTGAGAGTTACCTGAAACAAACACAGCAAGATTTTCTGCCGCAATGGTCATCAAGCGTGCGCGGCTTTCCTTGGATGCCCATGCAATATGCGGCGTGATAATACAATTTTTCGCAGAAAGCAGCGGGTTGTCAGATTTAGGCGGCTCTGTGGACAAAACATCAAGTCCCGCCGCGTAAACTTTTCCGCTATCAAGCGCGTCGGCAAGTGCCTGCTCGTCTATTAGCGGCCCACGTGAGGTGTTGAGGATAATAACGCCTGTTTTCATTTTTGCAATGCTTTCGTTGTTGATCATACCCTGCGTCTCGGGGAAAAGCGGGCAGTGCAGGCTTATTACGTCCGCGCGGCTGTAAAGCTCGTCAAGGCTCACATAGTCAGCAATTTCGCGTCCCGCATCGCTTTCGAATTCGTCGTGGGCGAGCACGTTCATTCCCATAGCGCGAGCGATTTTGCCCGTCACCTGCCCGATGCGTCCAAACCCAATTATCCCTACCGTCTTGCCCGCGAGCTCAATAAGCGGCGAATCCCAGAAGCAGAAATCGGTGCTGTTTTGCCACTTCCCGCTGTGTACAGCCTCGCTGTGCTGTCCTGCACTGTGGCAAATTTCGAGCAGAAGCGCAACTGTGAACTGCCCGACAGCATCCGTGCCGTAGGTCGGGATGTTCGTCACGGTTATTCCGCGCGAATTTGCGGCGGCAACGTCAACGACGTTGTATCCTGTCGCAAGTACGCCGATGTAGCAAATTTGCGGACACGCGGCGAGAACCTCCGCGTCAATATGCGTCTTGTTCGTTACCACAATTTCCGCATTCCCAATACGGTTTATCGTCTCCTCCGGCGGAGTGCGGTCATAAAGTTCCACCTCGCCGAGCGCCTCAAACGCACTCCAGCTAAGGTCTCCGGGGTTCAGCGTATATCCGTCCAAAATCACTATTTTCATAAAAGCGCTCCTTTGTCCCACACAAGATCCCGCGCCGCCGCCGCAATCGACTGCCTGTCCATTCCGTAGTGCTGCAACAGCTCGTGGTATTTCCCGCTCTGCCCAAAACAGTCGCGAAGCCCAATACGCTTCAGGGTGCCAAGCCCGTTCTCAGCCATGAATTCCGCGACTGCGCCGCCAAGCCCGCCGATTATACTGTGATCCTCGACGGTGACGCAGGCGCGGGTTTTTATTATGCTCGCGCCCAAAAGAGCTGTGTCAAGCGGCTTTACCGTGTGCAGATCAATAAGCTCGGCGGAAATTCCCTCGCTTTTAAGTATATCACATGCTGCAAGCGTCTCGTGCAACATTTCGCCGAAGCTGACAACAGTTACATCGCTGCCGCTTTGCAAAAGCTTGCCCTTTCCAAGCTCGAAAACCTCGTCCGTGCCGTAAAAATCCGGGAAGCTGTCGCGCGTGTACCGCAGATACACCGGCCCGTTGTGTTTCGCCGCAAGGGTTGTGAGCGCACGTGCAGAGTTGTAGTCCGCCGCCATGACGACTGTCATGTTCGGCAGGGCGCGCATTATCGCAACGTCCTCAATAGCCTGATGTGTCGCGCCGTCGTTCGAGGGCGTAAGCCCGCCGTGACCCGCCGCAATTTTCACATTCAGATTCGGGTAGCAGACCGAAGTGCGGAGCTGTTCAAGCGCCCGCATACTTGCGAAAACGGCGTAGGTGGATAGAAACGGAATCTTACCCATCCGCGCAAGCCCGGCGCACAGCGCCGCCGCGTTTTGCTCCGCTATGCCGACATTGACATGCTGATTTGGAAACTGCCGCGCAAAGTCCACAGTTTTCATTGACTTTGAAATGTCGCAGTCCACAATGTAGTAGCGCGAATCCTTATTTGCAAGCTCGCAAAGCGCGTGACCAAACGCGTCTCTTGTCGCCGCCATTACATCGCCTCCAGTTCGCGCATTGCGCGGATATATTCATCGTCGTCCGGCGCCTGTCCGTGCCATGCGACAACGTTTTCCATGAACGAAACGCCTTTGCCCTTGACTGTTCTGGCAACTATGCAGGTCGGGGCGCAGGTATTTTTTTTTGCCTCATCGAGCGCGGACAGAATCTGTCCCGCGTCGTGGCCGTCGATTGTAACTGTGTTCCAGCCGAAGGCGGCAAAGCGCTCAGCAAAATTTTCTATGGGCTGGATTACGGCAGTCGTGTTGTCGTTTTGCAGGCCGTTGTGGTCAATAATCGCGCAGAGGTTAGAAAGCCCATATTTCGAAGCGGTCATAGCAGCCTCCCAGACCTGCCCCTCATCGCATTCGCCATCGCCAAGGAGCGCATATACACGTGCGTCGCTTCCGTCGCGCTTTGCTACGAGTGCCATGCCTGCCGCTATAGAAAGTCCCTGTCCGAGCGAGCCTGTGGTCATTTCTATGCCGGGAAGCTTACCCATTACCGGATGTCCCTGCAAGGCACTTCCGAACTCGCGCAGAGTTCCAAGCTTGAATTTGTCGAAATATCCGCGTAAAGCGAGGGCGGAGTAAAACGCAGGACAGGCGTGACCCTTGGAAAGAATAAAGCGGTCGCGCTCTGCCCAGTCCGGCTCATTAGGGCGCAACTTCATGACGTCGAAGTAGAGCGCGGCGAGTATGTCCGCCTCTGAAAGCGAGCCGCCCGGGTGACCCGACTGCGACTTGTGTATCATTGTCAGCGACTCTCGGCGGATTTCCCTCGCCATTTGCCTGACATTTTCAATTCTGCTGTTCATGTTTATCCTCTCAAAACTGTGGCTGCACGTTCAATCTTGCTTCCGGCGCACATGGTCACAACAGCTTTCCACTCGCCCTCCGGCTTTGTGCAGGGCAGCTGCATCCAGTTCGCCATATAGTTGAGCGTAAACGGGTCGTCGTAGCAGCGTCCGAGCTTTTCGCCGTCGCGGTAAAAATCCACATGGTCAATCTTTTCTGGGTAGAGCGACGCGACACGCGGCCAGCATTTACCGTCAGTCATCTCATTTTCTGAAAGCCCCACGAGCAGAATTTGCTCCTCCTCTGCAATCGGGGCGGGGTTCAAGCCGAGGCTTTGCGCCATCCTCCACGCAAAAAACGTGTCTTCCCCGCGCGTTATCGACCAGTCGGCGGGCGGCTCCTGCTTTGTCATGTTGTTGTAATATCCCCACGAAACGCCCATGTCGATATGCGCCTGCATGTTCGTTAGCGCCTGCGAATCTTCGTTGCAGAGCACGGGTTTTCCGGGTGCATACATGCGCGCGCGGTTTATGTAATTGACAACGTTCTGGCGGGTGATTCCGTTGCCGTGGATTATAACAACATCGCTTGCCTCTGCGACTTCACGATCAACTGTGCCGCCACCGCCGCTGCTTCCGACAATAAGGCCGCTTTCGCTGCGCGCAAGGTCCATCAGTGCGACCATGCCCTGCGGCTGCTGGACAATCGGCGAAACCGAGTATGGGCCGATGTCGTACTCGTTCGCGATTTCGATAATCACGTTTTTCCAGCCGCCGTCCTTTAGAAAGCGCGACGCGGTACGGACCGCGTTCATTATTGCCGTCGCCTTTTTTATGCGGTGAATTTGCCCGCAGTAGAGAAGCGAGACTATGATAACCATGCCGATTTCGTCCGCCGCGTCCAGAATCCGCGCCATACGCGCAAGGTATTTTTCGTCAATCGAAAGCCCGTCGTCCGAAAACGGGTTGTTGTCTATAGTGTCGTTTCGCATAGTAAAGCACGGGCCGCCGCCCTGGAATCCAACTGTTATCGCACGCAACCCCGCGGCGTACCACTCAGGCAATGCGGCGATGAGGTCGTCAGTGTTTTTCTCCGCATTGAACTCCCTGCCGAAGCGGTTAAACCGCGCGGGGTCAGTCTTGTCGTCGAACACACCCTGTATGAAGCGGGCGTTCATCAAAAGTCCGCNCATGTTTTCNGGTGCGCCTATTTCCTCGTAGACAGGGCGGCCGTTTATCAGGAATTTTTCGCCGGATATGCTCAAAATCGTCTTTTTCATAAATATGACCATTTCCTTTCCTTTTCTAAATCTGTGCTTCTACTTGAAAATTTCGCCGCGAACATAGTCGAGGATATCCATCGCGTCGTGTGTGTCCATCATCGAATAGAGCTTTTTCTCGTCGAGCCTGTCCGCAAGGTCAAAAACAAAGTCCATCCATTCAAAAGTTTTCTGCATAATTTTAACCGGGTCGTGCCGCTGCGGGAACACATCAGCGGTTATCCAGCCGTTGTAGTTTATCCGCTTCATATAGAGTGCAAACTCGATATAGTCCCACAAATTTACTGTGCCGGGCAGCATATCCCAGTCCCAGTTGCGGAAATTGTCGTTTATGTGTATGTAGTAGAGCCTGTTCATGGCGTGAAGAAACGCGAGCGAATCCGCCGGAATTTCGCCGCTTTGCAGCGCGTGTCCTACATCAAGCGTCACGCCGACATTCGGAAGGTTCACCTTTTCGCAGAACGCCGCGGTTTTTCCCGCGTTGCCAAGCATACAGTGGACGCGCGGCTCGCTCAGCTTATACTCAAGCGACACTTTTACGTCGCTGCGGTGCGAAGCGCCCTCGCGGATTGCCTCAACAGCGTCGTTGTAGGCACGCATGTAGTCCAGCTCAAACGGATAGTCCGCGCCGTCATTGAGCGGAGCGACCGTCACGATGTTACAGCCAAGCTCGGCAGACGCGTCCATCGCGGTTTTCAGCATCTCGATGGCAGTTTTCCGCGCCTCTCTGTTCGGGCTTGAAAACGAGCCGAAGCGGAAAATCTCCTCGCCTTTGACGTTGAGGTTTACAATCGAGGCTTTCAGCTTGTAGTTGTCGAGCAGGCTTTTCAGTTTTACCGGATCGGAAAAATTTTGCGGATAGACGACTTCGAGTCCGGAGCAGAGGCTGACCCGCGAGCACATTTCGACCATTTCCTCCATCGCGCGCTTTGGCTGATAGTCGATAAACCTGTCCTTTACCTGCCCCATAAACATTGATATTATTGCGTATTTGCGTTTCATTTGAAACATACCGCCTTTCCAAAGGATACTTTCTAAATGGGTTCTTTGTTGTATTTATGAATTCATTTTAACAGGGCAAACCTTTTTTGTCAACCGAAATGAATTCATATTTACACATTATGTTTTTTGTGCTACAATACATCTGTACAATTAACAAATCGCGACAAACTATACGGAGCACCTTTAGTGCCTCAAGTAAATATTCAGGAGATTTTTATTTTGGCTACAGAAAGTAAATCTACAGAGTCCGTGTACGGCGTAATCAGGCGGCAGCTTTTGGACGGAAAGTTCACGCCAGAGAAGAAAATCAACCAAAACCTTCTCGCGCAGGAGCTTAACGTAAGCCGCACCCCCGTCATCAAGGCGCTGCACATGCTTGAGGCGGACGGGCTTGTTGACAACATCCCGCAGCGCGGGTTTTATATGCATGTTCCGACGCTGACGGAGATTATCGAGCTGTTCGCCCTCCGGCAGAGCCTCGAGATGGTTTCAGCTATGCATATGGCGGAATTTGGGACAGATGAGCAGTTTGCCGACATTGAGAGCATATTTGCCGGCTTTAATGACACAGAAGAAATTGACGTAAAAAAATATCTGGCGGCGGACAAAGCGTTTCATAAGCGTATTTTTGAGATGTGTGATAACGGCATTATGCATAGGCTCGACCAGTCCATGCAAATTTTTGACCGCTCATTTATGGTTGGGCTTTTACGCCCACCACATGAGACTCTGCGCGAGCACCTTGAAATTGTGAACGCCCTTAGAATGCGCGACCCGATAAAAGCCCAGGATGTGTCCAGAGCGCACACCGAATACACAAAAAAGCACCTGATGGATTTGGCAAAAACAATACGTTCGCTCGGTCTCGACACAATCAAAATATCGGATATTGAGTCGCTGAAAATTGATATTTTCCGGCACAGGTTGGGATAACAACTGACAACAACAAATCGGGATACGGTGCAACGTACCGTATCCCGATTTGTTGTTGCCTCTACCTGTGATGTATGTGCAAAATCTATATGCTACAGCGACTTTCTATACACACTGGGCGGAACGCCCTCAAATTTTTTAAAAGCGACGTTCATCGAATGGCTGTCGTAATATCCGCATTTTTCGGCTATCTCAGAGAGACCCATGTCGCCGCATGTGTGCATAAGTCTCTTCGACTCCTCAAGCCGCAGTTTGCTTATATATTCGAGCAGTCCAGTGCTCGTCTTTTCCTTGAACATCCCGGACAAATACGTTCTGTTAAGCTCAAAATGCTCTGCAACTCCGGCAACGCTCAACATCGGGTCGGTAAAATGCTTTTGCAGGTAGATGATTATTCGCTCGTGCGTCGTTCCGGCGGTTTCCGGCTCGCTGATTTCACATACAGTGTTTTCCCTCGCATCTCCCGCGTATACCTGCGATATGGCGCTGCCTTGACGCAGAGCCTCCATCCTGTCTGCGCACTCCGTATAGGCAGCAGGGATGGACTCCGCCTGACCGTAACAGGAACTTGCTACGGCGATAATTTTAACATCCAGCTTCTCCGAGAAATAGCAAATGGCGTCCTCTGCGGTGCGTATAATATTCCCGACAAACTCGCTTTCCTCGCCCGAACCGGAAATAACGCAGCAGAGTATGTCTTCAATTTGGCAGAGGAAACAGTCGTTTTTCATTATTACCATTTCCTCAACCGCATTTTGCAGCGCATAATACAGAAGTTTCACCGACTCATTCTGGTCGCCACCAGAAAAATGCCGTCCTTTGTCCGTTATATGATATAATACACACGAAAAAAATTCCCCGCCAAGCACAACATTGTAATATGCCATACCCTCTGCCGCCGAACCCGGCGGAATTCTGTTTTTGACCAGACGCTCAAGAAAACTTTCGCGCAGACGGCGTTTCTGCGCTTCAAGTTCCTTTTCAAGTGAGCTGTACTCGTCAATCAGCCCCGCAATAGCGCGCTCAATAAAGGCGTAACCGCTTCCATTTTTCTCACCTACTGTTTTTGCCAGGACTTTTTCCATCGTTTTTATCGGCGTGGCATTTTTACGCGAAAAGTATATCGCAAGGCCTATGCCGATGACGAGAAAACCCACTAAAATCAGCAGCAAAATTCTTCGCATTTGGTTGACACGGCTTAAAAAGACTGATGCCGGAACGATGTTTACGTACTCTGCGTCAAGGATTTTTGAATAAATGTGGATTACATAGTATTTTTTGCCGTCATCTGTGTGGCTGTATATTCTTTCACTCCCCTGAAGCCCGGCGAAAGACGTATTTATCTGCGTTTCATGCAGATTTGAATCAAGCGCGCTCGAACCGTTCATCAGAATATAAATTGGCGACTGCATAGCTTTCTCATACTCAAGAAGTCCTCTCGTCAGCTCATTCCCCGATATGGTGACAAGGATGACCGCCTGCCGGTTTTTTGACGGCAATATATCAAGCGTTCTTATATATAGGATGTCGGCGCGATTAGTTACCGGATTGAAAACAGGGATGAACATCCCGCCGGTAAAGCTGTCAAACGCTAGCTCACGCAGCTCATCAAGCGGCATGTGATAATTGCTTTCGCTCCAATTTTCAAGAGCGGGCAACCTGTAACTCGAAATATTTCCCAACACAAAATCGCCGTTTGGAAAATATAGATCGGCGCGAAGTATTATTGGATTTGTGTAGAGCATTCCCCGAATATCGCTTTGCAGTTCGCGCATAAGAACAAGACTGTCGGGCGTTTCACAACCTCCCGAGCTGTGCAACGCGGACAGTTTGGCATTATAAAGAAACTTTGAGGCTGCTGAAACAACCTCTGTTATACGGCTGTCAACGACTGTTTTTTCCTGCAAAAGAAACGCGTAATGCGCTTCACTGACGCGCTCCTCTATTGCGCTTGAGGACAGATTCAGCGAAAAAACGCCGACAGATAATATAATCAAAAGAAAAATAACATACGAAAAAAAGAACGTTATAAACGGGTTATCCGCCCATTTTTTCCTCAACTTTTGCAATAGAACCATCCCAAACGCTTTTTATTTTGTATCATTATTGTACTATATTTAGTTCAGAGTGTCATCCTCTTCCTCCCATCGGGTTCTGAGCCGCACAGCTTTGCGTATGGACAAACGCTATAGCGAAAAAGACCGGCTAGAGCCGGTCTTTTTCGCTTGCTGTGCTGTTCGTAGAGTTATTTGTAAAGAAAGTAATTATTTACCTCTGTTGAAATAGCGTGTAACCGCAGCCTGACGCAGTGCAATCGCGGTATCTATACCCATTGTCCTGACTTTCGCAACCATTTCATCGTATGCGCTTATTGGGTCTGCGCCGATTATAATCCTGACTGTCGTCTCTGTTACAAGGGTGTTTATGTCGGCAAAAATTCTTGTGTATTCGTTGCCCTCGTCGGCAGTCGGCGAAATATTCGTAGGAATTATCCAGTCCTGGCCATCCTGTCCCCAGATTTCGCCCGGAAGATACGCCGAATATTCAGACAGCGGAACAGTTGATTTCCTGATAGGGGTATTCCTGTACATATGGCGCAGATACGGCGCCTCGATGGGGCCTGTTGATTGTTGAAGGCTGGAAAACGGCATACCATACTTAGCCGCTATCC